>Ga0181563_10000639_pt1 | contig 33783 bp, 29 predicted proteins | sample 011ome_25_FD_133759 | JGI IMG/M metagenome (GOLD analysis project Ga0181563, IMG submission 133759) | Coastal salt marsh microbial communities from the Groves Creek Marsh, Skidaway Island, Georgia - 011512CT metaG (megahit assembly) | ecosystem: Environmental > Aquatic > Marine > Intertidal...
CTCTGCGTTCATGCTCTAATGCTGAACGACATATCGCTTGCAGAAGATGTGTTTTTCCACTACTGGCTGGGCCCCATAAACATACCTGCGGCTCTAAATATCGACTAGCGACAGCATTCTCCAATAAGGCCAGCAAACTAGTATCTGCGCAAAAGAAATTAGCGAAGGTTATTTCAGGGTCAAGTGATAAGTTAAGCAGCTGCTGGGTGTTTAAGGAATTCATGTTAATAATCTAAGAAAATGTTTGTTAATGATGTACACATGAAAACATGCACTGATAACTGCATAATAACTTGAGTGCTTCTAAGCTCAGTAACACGCCGCCTTGCTCAAGACTATGATATTTCAGCGATCAAAAACATAATTATGCGAGTAACTGTCGCACCATGGCATAGTTAATTATCAACGCTGACTGATATTATTAACATGTATTTTCTCCGCACGAGCGTACCACTGTGTAACATATTGATAACCACTAATAATCGTCGTATAGACCACTAATGTCATCAGCATATTGAGTAAAAATGGATGAAGCTGGGTTACTTGATGGTATACCAAAGTGATTGCCAAAATAATTTGCACAAAGGTATTGATCTTGCTAATGCTTGAAGGCTCCATCTTTAATTGGGATGTAGAATAATGGTAATACACTGCGCCGATCATCAAAATAGCATCTCGTGCGACAACCACAGCTGTTAACCACCAGGGCACCCATTCAAAGGCGGCAAAAGCCACATAAACAACTAGCAACATAACCTTATCTGCAATTGGATCAAGGTAAGAGCCTAGTGTTGTTTTCCAACCATAACAGCGCGCCAAAAAGCCATCCAATGCGTCTGATAAGCCCATCAGTAATAATAATAAGAGTGCGCGTTCGTATTGATGATCAATCAACAACCAAACGAAAAATGGGACAGCAATAATTCGAGCACATGTGATTAAATTTGGGATATAAGTGGCTGGAATCATATAATAAACACTCCTATGTGACGTCCTGCATTTGAGCGCTACCAGCGCTGCAGTGTTAGTATTGTATTAAGCGTTAACATAGCACAACAAAGTGTGATTAAGTAGTACACTGATATATGTATAAGTGATTATATAACTCTCTAATTTTATTAAATTTACCAGAAGAAAGCACATACTCATGGGACTCACATACAAAGATGCAGGCGTTGATATCGATGCTGGCAATACACTCGTAGAAAGAATCAAACGCGCTGTAAAAAGCACCCATCGTGAAGGGGTAATTTCTGATCTTGGTGGCTTTGGTGGACTCTTTGAGTTAGCCAATAAAAATTATCAAGAGCCTGTATTAGTGTCGGGCACAGATGGAGTCGGCACCAAACTAAAGTTAGCTCATCAACTTAATCAACATAGCACTATTGGCATTGATCTGGTGGCAATGTGTGTCAATGACGTGATTGTGCAAGGAGCAGAACCACTATTTTTCTTGGATTACTTCGCCACAGGTAAATTAGAAGTTGATGTAAGTACAGAGGTTATCACTGGTATCGCCAATGGATGCAAATTAGCCGGCGCCGCACTGATCGGTGGAGAAACTGCAGAAATGCCAGGAATGTATGCCGACGGAGAATATGATCTAGCTGGATTTTGTGTAGCTGTAGTAGAAAAATCACAACTCATCACTGGCCAATCTATACAGCCTAATGATGTTATTATTGGACTCCATTCAAGCGGTGTTCACTCTAATGGATTTTCTCTGGTCAATAAAATAATAGAAATTTCTGGAGCTGATCTGGATCAAGCATTCAACGGAAACACCCTTGGAGAGACGCTCATCACACCCACAAAAATTTATGTTAAGCCCGTACTTGATATGATTAAACAGTCTGAAATACATGGGCTTTGTCATGTGACGGGAGGCGGTATTACTGAAAATCTTCCACGCATATTACCTAATCACTTAGGTGCTGAAATTGATCCAAATAGTTGGCAACGTCTGCCTATTTTTGATTGGATACAAACTCAAGGAGGTATCGAAAATGAAGAAATGTTGCGTGTATTTAACTCTGGCATTGGAATGATTGTAGTCGTACCGCCAGAGCAACAAGACATCATTCTTGATATTGCCAGCAAATATCAAATAGATAGCGACATCATTGGCGTCATCAAATCTTCATCTAACCAAGCTCAGGTACGTTATATTTAAAAACAATCATGAAAAATAAAATCGGCGTACTAGTGTCAGGTGGTGGAACTAACCTGCAATCTATCATTGATCAAATTCATAATAAAAATAGTCATGACGCAATCATTAGTTGTGTCATAAGTAATACACCATCAGCTTACGCGCTTAGGCGTGCACAACAAGCAGGTATTCCTAATCATGTCATTGAACATATAAATTACCCTGATAGAACCAGCTTTGAACAGGCATTAATACAAGTATTTGATCAATATGAAGTTAATCTCGTTTGTCTTGCAGGATTCATGAGAGTGCTTGAAGATGGATTTATTCAAAATTATCAGGGCCGTATTCTAAATATACATCCCTCTCTGTTACCCCATTTCCGTGGTTTACATACCCATCAACGCGCGCTTGATCACCAACATAAGGAACATGGTTGTAGTGTGCACTTCGCCACGGCAGAACTCGATGGCGGTCCTCTTGTCATACAAGCACATGAACCAATTCTTGCCAATGACGATGCGGAGTCACTTGCTCAACGAGTCCTAGAAAAAGAACATATAATTTACCCTCTATGTATCCAATGGTTATGTGATGGCACAATTAAATGCGAAAATGAAGTGGCGTATTATCAGGGCAAAGCTCTCACTCAACCTTTGCGACTTGATGAAATATCCATTTAGATATTTCACAGCGAGAACTCCTGCTCACCTCGTGCCATTAACTATGATTGGCATCATTATATGCACTCTACTGTTCACCCATGCATCAGCTGATTCATCAAAATTCTCTATACATGAACACAATATCCCCCCCGAATTTTCAGCTAAATATGAAATACATATCAATGGAATAAGCCTAGGTGAAATCAAAGTAGGTCTTGCAAAAAACACTCAGAGTGAGTGGACTTACTCATCAAAAGCTAAAACCAAAGGACTCGCGGCGCTCATCGGCGGTGGTCAGGATATGTCTGAGACTAGCCACTTACGATTAATAGAAGATAATATTCGTCCCGTCTTGTTCGAACGCATCAAGGCATCAAGTTCTGAAAATAAAAGTGAGCGCGTAATCTATGCTTGGCATAAAAATCATGTACGTGCTACGTATAAAGACAGAGTGTTAAATGAGACCATAGACAAATATAGTCTAGATCTATTCACCTTACAGCTTTCACTGATGTCAAATATCAATAAACTTCCAAATGAGACTAGAGTCACTGCTATCAGTAAAGCTAAATTCAAGGATTATCTCATTATCAGACATGCTGATACCATTTTAGACACCATATATGGTGCACGTAATTGCATAGTGATTGAACGCAAACGAGGGGATGCATCCTATAAAATATGGGCAGATGCAAATGTACACGGCTTGCCTCTAAAAATTGAACATCTTGAGAATGGGAAAATTCAATATGCAGTGAGCTTAGTTAAAAGCTCACTGCATTAAATTTATGTCGTTACTAATATACTTGAGCAGACTTGTCATCTATAGATAATTTAGAGCAGAGTGAATAAGCATTTACTTTAAAAATCTGTTATCCCCCAGCCACCATCATGTTATCAATTAGAATAGAACCACACTGCACGCTACCATTAGTATCTACATCAGTGCCTACAGCAACTATATTTTTAAACATATCTTGCAATTGACCTGCAATAGTAATCTCTTGAACAGGATATTGAATCTGACTATTTTCAACCCAAAAACCACTAACCCCTCGAGAATAATCACCAGTGACAGTATTCACACCATGGCCGATAAGCTCTGTCACTAATAAGCCGGTATTCAGCTCTTTAAGTAATGCAGGAAAGTCCTGACCCGTGTTGTTTAAAAATATGTTATGAATCCCACCTGCATTACCAGTGGTTTGCATATTCAGCTTACGCGCAGAGTAACTACTGAGTAGATATCCCATCAATACTCCAGACTGAACAAGATTACGTGTATGTGTTTGCACTCCTTCATTGTCAAAGGGGGTGCTCGCCAGTCCTGCCATCACATGTGGATCTTCTTTTATACACATCCATTCAGGGAATATTTTTTTATCGAGGGAATCCGCCAAGAATGAGGCATTACGATAAATTGCAGAGCCACTTATTGCCGATAAAAAATGACCAACAATAGAACGAGCAATATTGGGCTCAAATAACACAGGTACCTGACATGTTTTCAGACTACGCGCAGCTAATCGTCGCAATGATCGCTCACGCGCTTTCTCGCCTACAAACTCTGGAGAATCAAGCAAATCTCCCTGACGATTCAAAGAATACCAGTAATCTCTCTGCATACCCTGTTCATCTGCAGCAACTACTGAACAACTCAAACTGTGACGCGTACTGAAATAATCACCCATAAAACCATGAGTATTTGCATAAGCTATGTGTGAACGAATACTACTTATTGAAGCTCCCTCAGAATTAACAATATCTTTATGATCACGAGCGACTGCCTCACACGCAATCGCAGTCTCTAAACCTCGCTCAACATCCATATCCCATGGATGGTCCATCTCTAAATTTGGATACTCTTTAGCCATTAAGGCTGGATCAGCCAAACCTGAGCAATCGTCTTCTGCGGTAAAATTTGCAATATTTAGCGCCGCGTCAATGCTCCTGTATATAGCCTCTGGCTTCATATCATTGGTGCTAGCTGTGCCCTTAGCCTTGCCACGATACACTGTGATGGCCAGTGAACGCTGATTATGATACTCACAAGTTTCGACTTCACCTAGACGCGCAGTGACAGAGAATCCTTTGTCATTGCTTGCTATAACCTCGGCCTGATCAGCACCTCGTGATTGCGCATAACTAAGAGCTTCTGGTAGTTGCTCAAGTATATCTGCTGTCTTTGATTGTATTGCCATATTTATGCTTGCGTGCCTCCAACAGTAATCCCATCGACTCTCAGTGTCGGTTGACCCACACCTACGGGAACACTCTGTCCATCTTTCCCACAAGTGCCTATTCCAGAGTCCAATGACAAATCATTGCCGATCATGCTTACACGCGTAAGTACATCAGGCCCATCACCAATTAGAGTAGCCCCTTTAACCGGATAGGCTATTTTCCCATTTTCTATCATGTAAGCTTCGGAAGCTGAAAACACGAATTTCCCTGAAGTAATATCAACTTGCCCACCACCAAAATTGACGGCATAAAAACCTTTATCAACTGACGCTATAATTTCATCAGGTTCGTGGTTGCCTGCTAACATGTACGTATTAGTCATCCTCGGCATCGGCAAGTGTGCATAAGACTCGCGTCGTCCATTGCCCGTTGATTGCATATTCGATAAACGCGCATTTAATCGATCATGCATGTAACCTTTAAGGATTCCATCTTCGATTAAAGTCGTACACTGAGTAGGCACGCCTTCGTCATCAATATTTAGAGAACCTCGACGCTGCTCTAGAGTGCCATCGTCAACCACAGTGACGCCAGAACTTGCCACTCTCTCACCTATTCTCCCACTGAAGGCTGAAGTATTTTTGCGATTAAAATCACCTTCCAAGCCATGTCCTATCGCCTCATGAAGCAACACTCCTGGCCATCCCGGTCCTAGCACTACCGTCATATTACCTGCTGGAGCATCCTGTGCTTCTAAATTTATAGTAGCTTGACGAACTGCTTCTATAGCAAATTTTTCCGCACAACCATCAGCAATAAATTTATGGTAATCATAACGACCACCACCACCCATGGAGCCTTGTTCTCGACGACCATTCTGTTCAACAATAACACTGACATTGAACCTAACCAAAGGACGAACATCCGCCGCCAATGTGCCATCACTCAAAGCAATTAACACAGTATCATGAGTACCAACCAAACTAACCATAACCTCTTTAACACGCGCATCATGGGAACGTGCAGCGGCATCAGCTTGTTTGAGTAGATTCATCTTTTCTGTCTCAGTAATGACACCCAGTGGGGACTCTGATGTATATAAACTGCGACCTGTTTTGACTTGCCATGCAGGAATCTTTTTTGCACCAGTCCTTTTAGCAATACTTTTTGCCACCTGTGCTGATTCCATTAATGCACCAGCAACAATATCATCCGAATAAGCAAAGCCGCATTTATCGCCTGATATTGCGCGCACACCAACACCCTGTTCAATACTGAAACTGGCATCTCTTACAATACCATTATCAAGTGACCAAGATTCCCGTGTCGTGCCTTGAAAATACAGGTCTGCTGCATCTATATCCCCACCCAACATAATCCCCAAAGCAACATTTAAGTCATTCTCATCCATTCCTGATGGGCTGAGCAAGCGAGCCTTTGCAATTTCTATATGTTCCATAAATTCCTTATTTAAGTGTTCTATGTTGCAAACATGGAAAAGTCTGGCGTGTCTTGTGCAGACGTTCTATATCAATGTCTGCTAGTACCACCCCAGCACCCTGAGATAAACGATTAAGTACGTTCCCCCAAGGATCGACTATCATACTATCTCCAAAAGTGTTTCTGCCATTGAAGTGATAACCTCCTTGATTAGCAGCAATCACGTAACATAAATTCTCTATGGCACGTGCACGTACTAATACCTCCCAATGTGCTTTTCCGGTAGTTGCAGTAAAAGCAGCAGGCAAGACAATTATTTCTGCATTTTTATCAATTAATTGTCGAAACATCTCTGGAAAGCGCAAGTCATAACAAATAGCCAACCCCAATTTTCCAAATGGTGTATCAGCAACAACCACTTCTGAACCATACTCTATGGTCTGAGACTCTCGATACGACTCATCACCCTCAATTTCAACATCGAAAAGGTGGATTTTATCGTATCGAGCAACGACTTCACCTTCATCGTTGTACAACAATGTGGCAGCTAATATTTTATTTGGATTATCACATTGTAATGGGATAGTTCCTGCAACAATCCATACTTTGTGCTTCTTAGCTTGTTCATGTAAAAAGTTTTGAATCGGCCCACTGCCGTAAGCTTCACATATATCAACTTTATCCGTTTCATTCATTCCCATAATCGGAAAATTCTCAGGCAACACTATAAGCTCAGCGCCTTGATATTTCGCTGCTTGAATGAGACGCTCTGCTTCCATTAAGTTGGTCTCTCTCTGTGGCGCTGAGGCCATTTGAATCGCTGCCACTTTATTCATTCAATTTATACCTCCGTAGGGATAAAGTCATGATAGGTTTATACCAATCTAAAAAATATTTAAATTTAGTGATTGCCCATGCGTGTACATATGCAATTTTGAAAAAATTTTAATCGACTTCATCAGAAACTTTGACTTCTTTTTTTATAATTGGTTTTTCCCAAGTGCCCGTCATCGAATAATAATAAGTGAGCGCTTTATTCAGACCTACAACTTTAGCGACCTTATCAACAACAAAACCAGCTGCAGCACCAATTGGACCACCCACAAGCGCACCTGCTGCAGGCAATGACTCAGTCACAGATGGCGTCACTGAAACTTTTTGGTCATAGCTCTGTTCGACAATATTAGTAGTGCCACTTAATTCAATAACTGCAGCCGATGAATCTACTATTATTTTATCTGTGTGCACATCACCACCCGAGTGTAGATTCAAGTTGCCATGAATCTTATTAAAGGCAAAACCTTTTGTCGTCACATCTTTAAAATCTAAACTAAGTCTGCGTGTAATAGCACTAAGATTAAACAGTGCTAATAATCGCGCAGCACCTGGCTCAACCTCTACCACTGAGCCGTTATTGATATCCATACTGCCATTGCCTACCACCTGAGCAAGATTGATTTTGTGAGGTGCATCAGGCCAGGTAAGCTGTGCTTTTATATTACCACTGCCGTTTCTTAAGCCACTCTCAAAACCTAATGATTCCAGTGCATCAGCGAGGTCTGATGTATGCATATCAATATCGAATTGACTCCAAATAGATCCATCATTCATCTGCCGCCAATAGCCATTGCCCTGTGCATCAAGATCCACCAAGCCAAATCCTATTTTGCTAAATAATAAACCATCATGAATTCGATCACCTTGTACTAGCACGTTCCTCAATGACTTATTTCTAACCATAAACTCGTCTGCTTCAAAGACAAAAGCTGGCAAGGAGCGGGGATTTATAATCTCAGATGAAGGCTTGTCACGTTTTGGAACAACAAACTTCTGCATATCAAACTCAATTGGCAAATCACCATTGAGTGGCAATCGTACGTCTCCATTGCCTAATGAGGATTTCAGATTAATATGATATTCCTGATTTTCATGATGAGCTTTCAGTCTGACATTTTGTGTTGGCCATGGCCGCCATTCAACTTGATCAATCTTAAGATCAAGTCGTGGTAAAGACTGAATATCTAGTAATGATGTCTGTGTCTGATATGAAGATGTTTTCAATTGCGCGGACTGAATAAGATATCGATCATAAAAAGACATCCACTCACTTACTGGAAATCGATCAACCTCTCCTGTAAGCAAAAGCCCTTCATACTCTATTTGTGGTGGTGGATTTTTTTTTGTACTACCTATTTCAATTACACTCAAATCGATCGATTGCTGTTCGCCAGCAGTAAATAGTAATGCAGCTTTATCTGCAATCCGCCACCTCATCGATTGATCTTTTTGATTAAAGGTAAAACTAGAACTCAATTGAGTTCGTGCTCTCTTGTTTAAGGGATATGGCAGATCAAATTTAATCCCTTTAAGCAAAGATTGAACATCTAACAGAATTTTTTCAGGATTGTTTTTCTTAAACATCGAGGGCAAATATAATTTACCATGCATGTCAGTACGACCTGAAAAAAAACCTATGAATTGCGGATAGTGCTGTTGCAAATACTCATCAACATCAACCCCCCCTCTAAACAAGAGCTCAGACGCTCCATCACCCAATGCACGCATAGTGAAATTAATAGGCTCTTGATATAAAAAAGCGGACAGCTGATCTGCGTAAGCACCGCGTTGATCGAATGATACCCTGCCATTAAGCTGCTCTAAAGCTAATTGTGCGGCATGAATGTTAAGCGTGTTGCCATCAAATCCAATTTCTCCACTGATCTCAAATGGTAACGGCAATGTATTGGTAAGTGACTTGGTGAAAGTAAGCTCTACCTGAGTATTACCTTGCAATGATATCTGATCCACAACTGAATTATGTGGTTCAACCAATCCTGAGTCCGCTAAAAAATATATTAAGTCTTGTCCATCACCCTCGAGTACTCCATGTCCATACAATACAGCTTGCAAATAAGAAGGAATTATCAGCTTTGCTTGCAGAAGTGTTGAATCAAACATACTAGCTGTTTGCGGTATGACTTCAACGCGATCTTTGTCCATAGTAATCAGCGCTTGGATATCATTGAATTGTGGCCAACCTTGCAAGTATTCTAAATCAGTATCATATGTACTAACTTCGGCAGAAAATACTCCTGTGTCGTTATTGAAGGGAAAGTCACTCAACTTACCTCTGAGCTGTATTATCGAATTACGAACAGACCCTTTTTTAATGGCACTAGTAAACCATTGTTTTGAACGCTCCACTTGCTCAATCGCTGGAAAATATCCTCCCATATAAGTGGCATCAAAGTCCCTTATAAATATCTGTGAATCAACATACAGCTCACCAGATTGAATGAAGCCAGCTATTCGCAAATTGGCATCTAAATGATAATTCTGAAGATGTAATAAGTCAGTTTGAAATAAATATTGATTTTCATCATATTGCCAAGTCCAATCACCTTGTGCTGAGACGACCAAGTCTTTCTCTGGATATAACTGAGGCAGGCTAACTCTTACTTGATCAGAACTTAGCGTCAACACTCCACCAGCATCACCACCTTGCAAACTTCCAGTTAAACCTTCGATTTTTCTATTAGTATTGACTTCAAGAAAATTAAGCTCAAAAAATTGTGCTGCATACTGATAGCGATGACTGCCTTGATCATTTTCCCAATGCACCTGCAAATTTTTAATACTAGTATCAGCACGATAATCAATCAGGTGATGCGCAAGCCACTCCGGATTATATTCATTGATTATATTGCAGAGTGAACCGAGTTGTATTTCACTTACATAGAGACTTAAGCTAGTTGGTCGATCATGTCGCCAAGCCACCTTTAGACCTAGTTGCTTTGGATTAATATCATTCACCTGATCATGATCATCATTAAATAACATCAAATTATTAGCCAGAAATACCCATTCATCAGATAACTTTCTTAATTCATAATCAAAAGCGATGCCTTCTACCAATTGATTACTCATACATAGTTGTTGATTATGAGTATGAGTATCTGCAATTTCATGAGTAACATGCAGTGATCCTTGCAAGCTCTCGACACTTCCTCTATCAAAGCCACCCCATGCTTCGACATCAAATACAGCATCAATATCAAGCGCTTGTTGCTGCGGTAAATGCACTTGCAACTCTTTGAAATTCATCTTTTCAGCTTGTATATAAAATTTTACTTTAGCCTCACTAAATTCAGATAAATTACCCACAACACTTGCTTGTAAAATAAATTTCTCCCCTAGCTCCTGTGGCAACTCACCCTTTAAGTAGAAATCTGTTGCAAGCAAGCCTGGCTTGATATGAGCACTGACTTTTGAAAAGTGATAGCTCACATTTTTGACATCATCCTTGAGGTGTATTTTTGCGTTGACTAAATTCAAACGTATGCTTGAAAGATCTTGTGTACCTTGATCAGATTGAGGTGAAATCGAAAATTCTTTGTTAACAGTTATTACACCGTCAACATCTCGATGTATCATCAAATCTAATCCAACAAGGACTACTTGTTTAATTTTTATTTGTCTATTAAGCAAGGAGGACAAAACATCCATACTAATTTCTATTCTATCCAGGCCCCAGCTTTCATGACTATATTCAGAGATGAAAGTTACCTCCTCTGCCACCAAGCCCGAAAAAGGATTAGATCGACTAATTTCTAGAGAACCAATATCCGCTTGAGAATTGAGTGCTTGACTTAAATAACTCTCAATTTGAGTTTCAACAAGTTTATTCAGATCTGGATGCAGTCGAATAGCTGACATCGTTGTCGCAATCAGCAACAAAAAAAATGCAATTAAATACAATCCGCTATTAAAAAGTTTATGGATAAGCGTTTTCAATTTTTATCCCATATATATTTACAATAGCACCACATCAAATTGCTCCTGTGTGTAAAGGACCTCGACCTGCAATTTAATGGTTTTATTTGTGTATTCTTCAAGCTCAGCTAAATTATCTGACTCTTCATCAACCAATAAATCCACCACAGCTTGTGAAGCTAATACTAATAACTCACTTGATTCATATTGGCGCGCTACTCGCATGATCTCACGAAATAATTCATAACAGACCGTCTGCGCGCTCTTGATTGAACCTCGGCCCGAGCAGGTATTGCACGGTTCACATAGAATATGCTCTAGACTCTCATGAGTTCGTTTACGCGTCATCTCTACTAACCCTAACGCCGAGACCTCACAGATTTGTGTTTTAGCACGATCATTTTCTAGGACTTTTTCTAATGCTCTCAGCACTTGTTGCTTGTGTTCTTCCTCTTCCATATCGATAAAGTCGATGATGATAATTCCACCTAGATTTCTTAAGCGTAATTGACGTGCCAACGTTTGTGCTGCTTCAAGATTAGTTTTAAAAATAGTTTCTTCTAAATTTCTGTGCCCGACAAAGGCGCCAGTATTCACATCTATTGTTGTCATTGACTCTGTTTGATCAAATACAAGATGACCACCAGATTTAAGCATAACTTTGCGCTGCAATGCGCGCTCTATTTCATCCTCAATGCCATGCAGATCAAATATTGGTCGGGCACCACTGTATCGCTTTATGCGACTGGCAAATTCAGGCATAAGTTTTTCTGCAAAAGCCTTTACATTGGAGACGGTTTCACGCGAATCAATACTAATTTCATCGACATCATCAATATTTATATCGCGCAGGGTTCTTACTGCCAATGGAAGATCTACATATACTTCAGCCACCGAATCAACGTGATTAATTTTCTCTACAATCGAATCCCATAATCTTAGTAAGAAATTCAAATCACGTTGAAGTTCATCCTTCGATGCAGATTCAGCTGCTGTCCTAAGAATACAACCAAAACGTTTACCACTCTCATGTAATAATTCTTCCATGATCGAGGTCAAACGTTCACGTTCTTGTTCGTCTTCTAACCTTGCAGAGTGCCGAATTTCACTTGAGTAAGGAAGCAATACTAAATAGCGTGACGGCACGGTAATGTTGGTGGTTAGGCGCGCTCCCTTACTACCAATTTGATCTTTTACTACCTGCACTAATACTTGTTGACCCTCATGTAACAAATCTGCAATCGCTTCATTAGTGGAGTTCTGTGCTTGATTATTCACAGATTGATTTATGCCATTTTGTTGATGGTATTCTCTTGGAGAGTCTTGAGTATTTTCAAGCGCCTTATGTTTGCGTGAAGCTAATGAAAGATCAATTACATCGGAAGCATGAATAAACGCCGCTTTCTCCAGACCGATATCAACAAATGCCGCATCCATACCCGGCATCACACGACTAACTGCACCCTTGAAAATACCACCTACTAAACCCCGGCGTGCCACGCGCTCAATATTCACTTCCTGCAACACACCATTTTCCACCAGAGCAACTCGCGTCTCTCTGGGTGTAACATTAATTAATATTTCCTCACTCATTTTTCACCTGCTGATAGGCATTGTATTAGTTCAGATAACTCAAACAAAGGTAACCCCATCACACCTGAATAACTACCAGAGAGATGTTGAATGAATTTTGCAGCCAAACCTTGGATCGCATAACCACCAGCTTTATCAAGTGGCTCACCCGTCTGCCAATAATCCCTTATTTCATCTATTGTAAGAGCTCTGAATGTCACCTCACTAATACTCACCGCTTTTAGGCACTTGTCCCGATATGAAACCGATACTGCTGTATGCACAGTATGCGTGTGAGCAGATAGCCGTGTCAGCATAGATTCAAAATTGGACTGATCTTTGGGTTTGCCCATAATAACCTCGTCAATACTGACGCTGGTATCTGCCCCTATAACAAGGAATTCGGGGTGATATCGCTCACGCACCATGCGATTTTTTGTTTGCGCCATCCTACTAACATAGGCCGATACTGATTCTCCAATCAATGGAGTCTCGTCAATATCTGCCGAGTCAGTTTTAAAATCTATGCCAAGTTGCTGTAATAACTCAGCACGTCGTGGCGAGGCGGAAGCTAGAATGATCGTCATCAATCTCAATAGGTTTTATTTTGTTACTAATTATGACATGAATTGACCTATCTGACATTCAGATAAGCATTGGTTTAGACCCTATGATAAGGATGATTAACTAGAATAGACCAGGCCCTGTAAAGCTGTTCGATCATGAACAAACGTGCCATATCATGTGGGAGTGTCATTTCAGACAGAGATATGCATGCATCTGCTTCTTGTCGATGTTCTGCATTAACCCCATCAGCCCCCGCAATAACAAAGGCAATGTCTTGTCCGACCTGCTGCCAAGTCTGTAGCTGCTGTGAGAAAGCTTTGGATGTGTAACTTTTACCACGCTCATCTAATAAAACTAAGCGGCTAGTTTGTGAGACATTAGCGCGTATGCGACTCCATTCTTTGGCGCGGACTGTCTCTAAATGTGAGTTTTTAGTTCGCTTGACGGGCTGGACAGCTATCATTGTAAAGGCATATTGAGCCGGTAATCGTTTAATATAAAACTGACAAGCCTCTTCTACCCATAAACTGGGCTTATCGCTGACATGAATCAGTGAAAAATGCATATGTTAATTGATGGTTACATTTTCTTTGCTACCATCAAATGCCCATAATTTTTCAAGGTTATAAAATTCGCGGGTCTCAGGGAGCATAATGTGGACAATTACATCATAAAGGTCAATTAGCATCCATGATTGATCTTTTTCAACACCAACAATCGTCACACCAGATTGCTTAGCACTCATAACAACATTCTCAGCCAATGCCTGAATATGTCGATCTGAAGTCCCACTAGCAATTATCATCATATCGGTGATGTCTAACTTCCCCCTCACATCGATTGATGTTAGCTGGTTAGCTTTGACATCTTCCAGAGCATTAATCACTAAATTTTGTAGTTGCTCTAATTCCACTGTATCTCCTTAAAAAAATATTTGCCCATGATTGAAGATCGCACCACCTAAATATTTGGACCGCAGTCATTCAGGCTATGCACTATTACTATCGTCACTCATTTCACATCAAGCCGATCATCATTAAATTCTTCACCAGTATAAAGGTGATTCCTCTGAATGTAATTCCACACAGCACCTGGCATCATGTAACGCGGCTGCTTTCCTGATGCAATCACCGCTCTTATTTGTGATGAGGAAATATCCAACATTTCTGTTGCTGTGACAAAGATATGTCCCGCAGTTTTATTTTCTAGCAAGGCTAAATCATCAGTTAAGTATTGTTCCAACCAGGCTCGTTGTTGATCACTACAATTCAACTCATACCCCGGTCTTTGTAATACTAATATATGGCACAGTTCCATTATTTCTGTGGATTTATACCAATCAGGGAATTTATTTAGCGCATCCATACCCATAATCCAACACAATGTTACCTGACCTCCAGTCTCATCAGATAATTCGCGAAGACTATGGTAAGTGTATGAGGGAGTATCGCGCCAGAGCTCTCGTTCATCCACCGATAGCAGACTACTTCCAGAAGCAATCAACGACAACATTTTAAGTCGATGCTGAATAGAAGCATGGGACGATGATTTAAATGGAGACAATTTACAAGGCATCAGCAGAATCGAAGCCAAATTGAAATTTTTTGCAAGTTCTTGACATGGCTTAACATGTCCAAAATGCACAGGATCAAAAGACCCACCTAAAATACCCACTCTCATTTTATTAGCTTGGCTCAACTGACTGGTATGATTAGACGTTTCAGATACGCTAGGCTCGAGATTACTCACGTATAGTGCCATCTCCAAATACAATATATTTTTGCGACGTCAAACCTATCAGTCCAACTGGGCCACGTGCATGAATTTTATCAGTACTAATTCCTATCTCAGCACCTAGACCGTATTCAAAGCCATCGGCAAAACGTGAGGATGCATTAACCATGACAGAACTAGAATCCACTTCACGTAAAAATTTCTGCGCATTAGAAAAATTTTCGGTCACGATCACATCTGTGTGATGAGAACCGTACATTTCTATGTGATCAATTGCCTGATCGATATTATCAACCACCTTGATGGCGAGCACTGGTGCTAGATATTCTTCATACCAATCATCATTTGTAGCTACCAATACTTGCTTTAAAATAGCGCACACCCTTTCACAGCCACGTAATTCAACCTCATGCTGGGCAAAACACTGTGCTAATTTGGGTAACAACGTTGTGGCTAATGATTCATGAATCAATAAAGTTTCCATTGCATTACATACCCCATAACGATGAGTTTTAGCATTCACCGCTATCGCAATTGCCTTATCATAATCAGCCTGCTCATCAATATAGACATGACAATTACCATCTAAATGTTTTATTACAGGAATTGTGGCATCCGCAGTCACACGTTTAATTAATCCCTTACCTCCACGCGGTACAATCACACTGACATGTTGATCCATTGTCAACAATTCATGAACAGCCTGTCGGTCTGTAATAGCGACCACTTGAACTGCTGTTTCTGGTAAACCCGCTTGTTTGAGGGCTTGTTGAATCAACGCTCCTATGGCTTGATTGGAGTGAATAGCCTCCGAGCCGCCACGCAAAATGACGGCATTCCCAGACTTTAAGCATAATCCAGCAGCATCTGCAGTTACATTTGGACGTGATTCATAAATAATCCCGATAACACCTAATGGAACACGCATTTGACCTACTTGAATACCTGAGGGACGTGATGCCATATTAGAAATCTCACCCACTGGATCCTGCAAAGAGGCAATTTGTACTAGGCCCTCAGCCATGGATTGAATTCGTGCATGTGTCAATTCTAATCGATCTAATAATGCTGCATCTAATCCCTTAGCCCGACCTGCCTCTAAATCTAAACCATTAGCCTCCACCAATGATGTTTGTTGCTCAATGATACGAGCGGCAAGATCTTGCAACACGGCGTTCTTGGTTGCGGTCGATGCTTTAGACATTTCTCTGGCTGCTGCAGTCGCATGCTGTCCTAACGACTGCATATATTCATGAACATTATTTGTATTTTCATTCATTACTATTTTTATCCTTAATTTTACACATGTCTAACATACTCAACGTGTTAGCTTGAGTGATACATCCGCAAATGATTGCCACACATCACCACTGGCGCGACCTTTAATCATGCGATCAATCTGCCCACACTTTGCTAATAATGTATGTAATTGTTGAGGAGTGAATTTGCGAACATGTTGACTAAGTTGATTACGCTTATTATAGATAAAGGCATTTTGTACACCCTTGGATCCTGCGGAACCACCAGCGTATAACACAGCACGCAATAATTCAGCCAATCCCCATAAAACTAAATTGGGAGCAAATGACTCTCTCTGCAGTTGTGCGAGGATTTTAACTACTTGTGAGCGTTGCCCCAATAAAATATTATCCACCAAATCAAACACACTAAACTTAGATTGATCAGCCAGCCAGGCTTCAGTCGGCTGATCAGAGTCGATAGATAACAGTGCCATTTTTTCTATTTCTTGCGCAGCCGCCAGCATATTTCCCTCCACTCGCGAGGCAATATACTCTGCATTAGCGCGATCATGATTAAGTTTATCTATCCGCAAGCGATTCTGTATCCATGCAATCAAATCTGCTCCTGACAATGGCCATATACGTATATGTGTGCCTATTTCATTAATCGCTTGTACCCACTTAGAATTAAGCGCCGCCTTATCTAATTTTCCACTGTGAATAAGTAGCAGTACATCCTCAGGTGGCTGTTGACAATAATCTTGTAATGCCTTGGCACCGGCGGTACCAGGCTTGCCAGTGGGTAGACGCAATTCCAGAATCTTTTTATCACCAAAAAGTGACATATTATTGGTTTGTTGACTAATTTGAGACCAATCAAAACTGCGCTCAACATGTAGCACTTGGCGCTCAGTGTATCCACCTTTATGTGCAATTTTTCTTATGAGATCAAGCGACTGTTCCATTTGGAAGGGTTCTTCACCTGATAACATATACACCGGAGCCAAAGCTTTATTGAGTGTTGCGGCAAGTTGAGAGACGTTAATTTCCAAATGGCCAGTCCAAATTTTGAATTACTAAGATGTTAATTCATTCATCGATTTAATTGGTATTATACGCCATTCAGAAGATTTAGCAGGCGATTTAATATGCAAACAATTGGTTATATTGGTATCGGTATCATGGGTAAACCAATGGTCAAAAACCTGCTTAAAGCAGGTTATCCAGTCAATGTTTATGCACGAAGACAAGCCAGTATCGAGAATTTATGTGAGGATAGCTGTGTGGTCTACGACAGCCCTAAAGCATTAGCGCAGGCGTCAGATGTGATTATCTCATGCGTTGCTGATACAGCAGATGTTGAACAGGTATTGATTGGAGCGGATGGTGTTATACATGCTACCAGGCCAGAGTCCATAGTCATTGACATGAGTACTATCTCACCTGAAGCTACTCGCTCCATGGCCTTGCAATTCAGTCGAGCTGGCGCGCATATGTTGGATGCACCTGTTTCAGGGGGTGAAATCGGCGCAATTGATGGCACTTTATCGATCATGGTTGGAGGCGCTGAAACAGACTTTCAACGCGTATTACCTATTCTTGAGTGTTTAGGGAAAAATATTGTTCATGTTGGTGATCATGGCGCCGGCCAAGTTGCCAAAGCCTGCAATCAAATTCTAGTGGCCCAAACCATGAATGCAGTTGCCGAAGCATTTTTACTTGCACAAAGCTCAGATGTTGATGCTGCCAAAGTTCGTGAGGCTCTGCTTGGAGGGTTTGCCTATAGCAAAATACTTGAGATTCATGGCCAACGCATGCTGGAAGGTAATTATCAACCGGGATTCAAAGCCCATTTACATGCAAAAGATTTGCGCATTGCCTCGGAAAGTGCAGATGCTAATGAATGCAGGCTGCCTGGGGCTGACTTGGTCACTCAGTATATGAATAAATTAGTTGAACAAGGTGATGGTGAATTAGATTCTGCAGCGATTGCAAAACTTATAGGTTCTGGATAACAATCAAACTATCAGCAATGAGTCTAAAAAGATAAAACTCTAATTATTATCTTGTTTCTGAAGCGACTTGATAGCCTGTAATCGGTAAACAATCAGTCGAGCGATGTCTTCACGCATCTCTTGATAAATTTGCTCTCGCTCACTACTTTTACCTAATACATCATCTATCTCAAACAAAAAATCACGTGACAGACGTATGTTTTGATTCTTAATCACCGTCTTACCGGTCTCATCCTTGAGATGAATACCAATCTGCAGAATCAATTCATATTCACGCACTTTGCCATTTTCATCAACAGACAAAATCTCTTTATTTTTGGTCTCATAAAGAATGGTTAAATGTGCAGTCGCCGCTTCGGCTTCAACAATCTGAATATCATTAGCCTTAAACTGTGAAATAACCACATCTGCCATAATATCAGCGCCTGCTTCATAACTGATGCTGGTTTTATCGAACATTGGAGCAAGATCGGCTTTTGATGCAAGCTTAAATCCACATGCATTTAATATCAAAGCGGTAACTATAACTACGAGTATTTTATTCATAACTGTTCCAGTAATTTCTTAAGCAACAACTTAAACCACAATATTAACCAAGCGGCCTCTCACAACAATGATTTTCCTAACTTCCTTACCTTGAACATAGGCTTGTACTTTTTGGCTTTGCAAAGCATTAGAACGAATTAAATCATCATCAGCATCTGCTTCCACTAGAATTTTATCTCTCAGCTTACCATTGACTTGCACAATAAGCTCAATTGTCTCTTGAATCAGGGCTGATTCATCATATTGTGGCCATGCTTGATCCTCAATTGACGAATGTCCCAGCTGAAACCATAGCTCCGAGGCCACATGCGGTACTATTGGTGACAACATTAATACAATAGCTTCAATACCTTCACGAAGTACAGCTATGTCTTGTGCATTATCTCCCTGATGAGAAGATAAATGATTGAGTAATTCCATATTAGCTGCTATCGCAGTATTAAAGGTATAACGTTCACCAATGTCTCGGGTTACTTTTTGAAGTGTACTGTGTATTTTTTGACGTAGCGCTCTCTGCTCCTGGTTGAGTGAACCTACATCAACACTTTGAGTATTTTCTAACTGAATATGGAGATATACCAATCTCCATAACTTCTTCAAGAAACGAGCAGCACCGTCCACGCCTGTATCTACCCACTCTAATGAGTGCTCAGGTGGCGCTGCGAACATGGTAAACAACCTTACCGTATCAGCACCAAAACGTTCAATGAGTTGCTCAGGATCAACCGTATTTCCCTTAGATTTAGACATCTTTGTGCCATCCTTTAAGACCATTCCCTGAGTCAGGAGATGTGTAAATGGCTCATCACTACTGATCAAGCCTTCATCACGCATGAGCTTGTGGAAAAAGCGTGCGTATAGTAAGTGCAATACTGCATGCTCAATACCTCCCACATATTGATCTACCGGCAACCAATAATTAGCTCGCTCATCAAGCATTTGATGCTGATTATCTTGACTACAATAACGTGCGTAGTACCAACTTGACTCAAAAAAAGTATCAAAAGTGTCGGTTTCACGTTTTGCTGGTTGACCACACTGCGGACAATTCACATGGAGAAATTCCTCCATTGCACCGAGTGGTGAGCCCGCACCAGTCACTTCAACATCAGTCGGCAAAGTCACTGGCAAATCGCTTTCAGGAACCGGCACTGTTCCGCAACTATCACAGATAATAACTGGAATAGGACAACCCCAATAACGTTGTCTGGAAATCCCCCAATCACGCAGTCGGAAATTAGTGCGACGCTGACCACAACCCTGTTTTTCTATGTATTCAGAGATGGCCACAAACGCTTGCTGAGATGACAATCCATCCCAATCAACTGAATTTCTCAATACGCCTTTATCAGTATAAGCACAGGAAGAAAAATCGTGCTGAGCGCACTCATCTTGTGCGAAGATCACAGGCTTCACAGGTAAATCATATTTTTGCGCAAACTCCCAGTCACGCTGATCATGTGCCGGCACACTCATCACAGCTCCAGTACCGTATTCAATGAGCACAAAATTAGCAATCCAGATTGGTAATCGTTCACCCGTTATAGGGTGCAACGCATGTAATCCTGTTGCAACGCCTAGTTTTTCAGCCGTGCTGATATCCGCTTCTGCAACTTTACCTTGTTTACACTTTTCGATGAACTGAGCACACTCAGGACAAACTTCAGCAGCAATTGTGGCAATTTCATGTTCTGCTGCCACTGCTATATAGCTAACACCCATCAAAGTATCTGGCCGTGTGGTATACACTTCTATGCTAGGCAGATCACCTTCTGCTTCAAACTTAAATTGCAAACCCTCTGAGCGCCCTATCCAATTTGCCTGCATGGTACGCACTTGCTCCGGCCATCCAGACAAGTTCTGCACACACTCAAGTAACTCATCTGCATAGTCCGTGATCTTAAGAAACCATTGAGAAATTTCGCGACGTTCCACTAACTCACCAGAGCGCCAACCACGACCGTCTATCACCTGTTCATTAGCCAGTACCGTTTGGTCAACAGGGTCCCAATTGACTACAGCTTTTTTCTTATATACCAGACCTTTTTTTAATAACCGCGTGAATAACCATTGCTCCCAGCGATAATACTCGGGTGTGCATGTCGCCAATTCACGATCCCAATCATAGGCAAACCCCAAACGCTTAAGTTGATCACGCATGTAAGCAATATTTTCATGCGTCCACTTGGCAGGAGGTACTTTATTTTTCAAAGCCGCATTTTCAGCGGGCAATCCAAACGCATCCCAACCCATCGGCTGGAGAACATTTTTGCCTGACATACGCTGATAGCGGCTAATCACATCACCAATAGTGTAATTGCGTACATGTCCCATATGCAGCCGACCACTAGGGTAAGGAAACATGGATAGACAATAAAACTTTTCTCGGCTGTCATCTTCAACCGCTTTAAAAGTTTTCGACTTTTCCCAACGTAATTGAGCACGCGCCTCTATCTCATGCGCTTGATAATTTTCTTCCATGCTATTTACTAGAATCTAAAACGTAATGATAACAAGATTTATGCTTATGAGTGCCGTGGATGTATATTTTGTGGACAGAAATAAATTAACGTCCATACTTATCATCAAAGCGTTCAATATCATCTTCACCAAGATAAGTGCCTGACTGTACTTCTATCAGTTCCAATGGGATCTTACCCGGATTTTCCAAACGATGGATTTCGCCTATTGGTATGTAAGTTGATTCATTTTCAGACAATAAGAATTGTTTATCACCGCAAGTTACTCTAGCAGTGCCATTAACCACAATCCAATGTTCGGCACGGTGATGATGTTTTTGCAAAGATAACTTCTCACCGGACTTGACTGTTATACGCTTCACTTGAAAGCGCTCAGAACTATCTATCGATTCATAAGCACCCCATGGACGATACACTTTTAAATGCGTATCCAACTCGGGACGCTGTTCATGCTTAAGCTTTTGTGTGAGGTGTTTAACGTTCTGAGATTCACTACGCGGTGCGATCATAACTGCATCAGCGGTTTCAACAATCACCATATCTTTGAGTCCGATGGCACTGATTAAACGATGTGAGCTACGCACCATACAGCCCTCACAATCTTCTATGAGCACATCTCCATCTATAGCATTTTGCTTTTCATCCTGCGACGATGATTCCCACAATGCATGCCAAGAGCCAACATCATTCCAACCGCAGCTAAGTGGTATCACCGCAGCATTTTGCGTCTTCTCCATGAGTGCGTAATCTATCGATTGATTATTACATTGTTCAAAATCTTCTCGCCCAACTCGAATAAAATCTAGATCATTATCCTGTTGCTGAAAAGCGGCTCGTAAATAGGCAATCATTTCTGGTTCAAATAGTTCAAGCTGCTCTAAGAGTACACTTGCTTTGAACATAAACATTCCACTGTTCCATGAATACTGACCTGATTTGACATATTCCTCGGCTTTCTCAAGCGCAGGCTTTTCACTAAATTGTTGAACTCGAAAAGCTTTGTCAGCTACAAGAGTCTCACCTGCTTTGATATAACCATACCCCGTCTCCGGAGCATGTGGTTTTATGCCAAATGTCACCAAGTGATTATTCTCTGCTAGTCCAAGTGCACACTCTATAGCCTGATGAAACTCGTCGTTACTCTGCATAATATGATCAGCCGGTAACACCAGTATCGTGGCCTCTGGATCGCGCTGCTGGGCACATAAGGCGGCTAGGCCAATGGCAGGTGCGGTATTTCTGCCTACCGGCTCTAGTATGATATTGGCAGATCGCAGCCCTTCTAGACGTATTTGCTCTGCAGCCATGAAGCGATGCTCTTCATTACACACCACAATCGGCACCTGAATATCCTGTGCCAAACTGCATGTACGCATTAGAGTATCTTGAAACAAGCTTCGATTTCCATGCAATGGAATGAATTGCTTAGGATAGAGTTTTCTGGAAACAGGCCATAAACGAGTGCCGGATCCCCCAGACAAGATCACTGGAATTATAGAGTTAAATTTAGACATAATTTTAATTATAAGATCACAGATGAATAATAGCGCATGATCTGACAAATTTTACACGCACAAACACAAATATTAAGCCGATCAGCATGATAGTCAGTATGGCACTATGTGACCATATCATAAATGGCGTTTGGCCCTGCATTGGCCAGATCTCAGCACTGACCACCGGCACTTTGAACAATTCTGTGCCACGAAGCAGTTCTCCCTGATCATTAATGATGGCAGAAATCCCGCTATTAGCCGCACGAACCATATAACGACCTGTCTCTAATGCTCGCACTCGAGAAATTTGTAAATGCTGATAAGGTGCCAAAGAATCTCCAAACCAAGCATCATTAGTCACATTAATGAGCCATTGTGCCTTTGGCAATGCAGGTAGGATATCCCGAGCAAATACCGCCTCATAACAGATAGAAACTCCAACTGGCCTATCATTCACAGTCATTACCGGTAGGTTATCACCAGGAGATAAATTGGATGCAGGTATGGTGACAAATCGGTTGAATAAGGAAAAAAAATTTCGCAGTGGTAGGTATTCACCAAATGGCACTAGATGTTGTTTACTATAAATTTGGGTAGGCCTACTGAGCGTTATAATAGAGTTAAAGATAGCCTCATCAGTGAATGTACGCGTAAATGCCCCCACCACAATTTCTGTGTCAATTTTCGCCAACCGCTCAACATAAGAATGCAAATACTCTTGGTAAGCAATATCATAAAAAGTGGGTATCGCTGTTTCTGGCCAAACAATGACATCATGATCCAAATAAGGCTCACTAAGTTGAATATGTTGTTGATAAATATCATTGCGAAGATCACGTCTCCACTTCAATTCTTCCATAATATTAGCCTGCACAGCAGCTACCTTAATAGCTTGTTGAGATGCGGCCTGGGTCCATCGAACATCTACTAATACCACAGAAGCCACTATTACTAAGATAGGGGTAATAAGGTTTTTTATACTTACTTTGAGTAGACCCAAAATCAAACACGCACTCGTCACTGACAGTAAAGCGATCACTGCCGTTCCACCGTAAGTGCCAAATATTGGCATGACACCTCTTAAAGGTGAGTCGACTAAACTATGTCCTAATGCTAGCCATGGAAAGCCCGTAAACACCCAGCTTCGCATCCACTCAATCAGCACCCAGAGGCCTACAAAGCCAACTATTTGTAAGCAGGCTGATTGATCACGCAACTTGGAGAAAATTTGGAAAACGATGGCAGGAAATAAGCTGAGTACAATTACACCCAGCAATACCATACTCATCGCTACAACCATTGGGGCTTGCCCATAATAATATAGACTGTTAAATAACCATGTGACACCACAGCCAAACAAGCCTAAACCATAGATAAAACCAACCTTGAAACCACTCCATTGCGGTAGTGTGGCAAACAAAATAATACAATAAGTAAGAGATGCGACGCTCATCCACCACAAATCAAATGGCGAAAATGCCAACACACCCAACGCACCAGATAAGAATATTTGTAGATATCGAATCATATAGTAACGATTATTTAACATCGGTCATGTGACAACAATCAACAGTTATAAAAAATTCAAGGCTGATTGCGAGACATGCCTATTTTTTCAAGATGGCTTACTCTTGTATGACTTTAAGTAAGTTGAGTCGTCGACTATCTGCATTGATGACTTGAAACTGAAACCCACTCACCTTAATTTTTTCATTGGGTTTTGGAACTCGTCCAAAGTGATGTGTAATCAAACCACCAACTGTGTCAAAATCTGTTTGCGCCAAACTCACATCAAAACATTCATTAAAGTCTTCTATCGGAGTTAAACCTTTAACCAAGGCGTAACCCTCTTCTTTTGAGTAAGTAATATAATCGTCTTCTTCAAAGTCATGCTCATCGGAAATATCACCAACGATTTGTTCGAGCACATCCTCGATAGTAACCAACCCTGAAACGCCTCCATATTCATCTACGATGATTGCCATGTGATTGCGACTATTGCGAAATTCATTGAGTAATATATTCAATCGCTTGCTCTCCGGCACAATGAATGCAGGGCGTAATAAATCTTTAATATTGAATTCATCGGTGTTCTGATTAGACATGAATCGCAAAAGATCTTTTGCCAACAACACACCTGAAACTTCATCACGACTGTCACCGACCACAGGAAAGCGTGAGTGTGCTGATTGCACAATGATAGGTAACATGTCTTGCAAGCTATGTTCTTCTTCAATGACCACCATTTGTGATCGCGGTATCATAATGTCACGAACCTGTAATTCAGAGACTTGCAACACGCCTTCAATCATTGCTAATGCACTGACATCAAAAAGGTTTTTGCTCTGCGCTTGACGCAAAACATCAACTAGCTGCGCTCGATCACTCGGCTGCGTGTTGAATATATCCCGCAATGCGGACCACCAATTCTTTTTTTTAGCAAGTGCTTGTGCCGATTGGCCCATGAGTTTTAAGTCAGTCAGTTAAAAGGGTTTTTCAGTATACGGATTATTAATCCCTAAAGTCTGTAGTATTTGTATTTCAAGTTGTTCCATAATGTTTGCATCGGCGCTGTTCACATGATCATACCCTTGCAAGTGCAGAATACCATGCACGACCATATGCGCCCAGTGACCAGTGGGACATTTATGCTGTTCAAGCGCTTCTCTGTGCACCACAGTAGCACAAATTATCACGTCACCTAGTAAGGGATCATCAACAATGTCTGGCAATTCTGCTGGAAACGATAACACATTTGTAGATTTATCTTGATGTCTATACTGTCTATTCAATGTGCGCATTTCATCTTCATCAACAACTCTAATAACCACTTCGTAATTATCTTGTACGGGTATTGCCCCTACCCATTCGACAAACTGATGTTGACTAGGAACATCTTGTTGTTCACTTGCAACTTGCAACTCAAGTTCAATGCTCATTGAGTATGATCATAACGTATATTATTGACCTGAAATTGCCATACATCCAATTTAATCATTATTTTCATTACTGTGCTGATCATAAGCGTCAATAATATGCTGCACTAAGGGATGGCGCACCACATCTTTCGAATTAAAATAATTGAACTTAATTGTGTCTATATTATCAAGAATACGCATGACATGGCGCAGACCTGAAGCACTACGATTTGGCAAATCAACTTGTGTCACATCACCAGTAACCACTGCTTTTGAGCCAAAACCAATTCGTGTAAGAAACATTTTCATCTGATCTTTTGTCGTATTTTGTGCCTCATCCATGATAACGAATGAATCATTCAAGGTTCGTCCTCTCATATATGCCAGTGGCGCTACTTCGATAACGGTTTTTTCTATCAATTTATTTACTCGTTCAAACCCCATCATTTCATATAATGCGTCATACATTGGGCGCAAGTATGGATCAATTTTTTGACTCAAATCACCTGGCAAAAACCCCAGGCGCTCGCCTGCCTCAACCGCTGGTCGCACCAATACCAAACGTTGCACGGATTCCGAATCAAGAGCTGCAACCGCACAAGCCACGGCAAGATAAGTCTTTCCTGTCCCCGCAGGACCAATACCAAAGGTCAAGTCATAACTCATAATGTCATGAATATAAGACGCCTGATTAGGCCCTCTAGGGTTAATTAAACCTCGTCTTGTATGTACCGCGACATCTTTGAGAATTTGTTGATCTATTGGATAGGTTTTTTTTGTCATTTGGTCAACACTAGAATTCTGAAGTTGAAGGTGGATAATTTCTTTTGAAAGTTGTTCAGTAGTTGTTTGTGCATAGAGTGATTGCAATATTTTTATCACTGCTTCGGAATATTGCGCCTCACCTTCGACAGTAAATTCATTACCACGACGATGTATCTGCACAGCCATACGTGATTCTATTTGCTGTAAATGCTCATCAAAAGGACCACACAAATTAGCCAAACGTGGGTTATCATTTGGCTCCAGTGCTATATTAAGTTTTAAAATTTGTGCACTCAAACAAACATCCACATACCTAATGTACGAGCTTACCCTTCAGCGAATTAGGGAGCGCTTGGGTGATTTCTACATCAATTAATTGACCAATTAGATCGCTAGGTGCTTCTACATTTACCACCCGATTATTCTCAGTACGTCCAGCTATTTCTGTATCACTTTTCTTAGATAGGCTAGTCACTAATATCGTTTGTATGGACCCCACCATAGATGCGGAAATGGCTTGCTCCATCTCTGTAATTCTTGACTGCAGTCGTTTCAAACGAGCTTTTTTAACTTCCATCGGCGTATCATCCTGCAATGAAGCTGCAGGTGTTCCAGGTCGAGCACTAAAAATAAAGCTAAATGAGTGATCAAAGCCAATATCTTCTATTAGCTTCATCGTCTGCTCAAATTCTTGATCGGTTTCACCTGGGAAGCCTACGATAAAGTCTGATGACATACTGATGTCAGGTCGCAATTTTCTGAGTTTGCGGACTTTTGATTTGTACTCAAGAGCAGTATAGCCACGTTTCATCGCAGATAGAATACGATCAGATCCTGATTGAACAGGCAAATGCAAATGATTGACCAACTGTGGGAGTTCAGCATAAGCTTGTATTAATGAATCACCAAATTCTAGTGGATGTGAAGTGGTGTAACGAATTCGTTCTATGCCTTCAATCTTTGCCACATAGTGTAGTAACAATGTGAAATTACATATCTCCCCATCATCCATCTCACCATAATAACCATTTACATTCTGTCCTAATAAATTAACCTCTTTAACGCCTTTGCTGGCAAGTTGCATTATCTCAACTAATACATCATTCAACGGACGACTGATTTCCTCACCACGCGTATAAGGCACTACACAATAAGAGCAATACTTACTGCAGCCTTCCATTATCGAAACAAATGCGGTTGGACCATCCACTTTTGGCGGTGGCAAGCTATCAAACTTCTCGATACGAGGAAAAGAGATATCCACAACGGCTTTACCTTTGGCACGCACTTGATCAATCATTGCTGGCAATCTATGCAAAGTCTGAGGACCAAAAACAACGTCAACCTGGGGCGCTCGCTTCTTTAATGCCTCTCCTTCTTGACTGGCTACACAACCACCTACACCTATTAGCAGATGAGGATTTTTCTTCTTCAAATCTCGCCACTGACCTAGCTGAGAAAAGACTTTTTCTTGTGCTTTCTCACGTATAGAACATGTATTAAGAAGCAGTATATCGGCTTCCTCAGGATTTTGAGTAACCTGCATACCTTTGGCCTCTCCAAGAACGTCCAGCATCTTATCTGAGTCATACTCATTCATCTGGCAGCCTTGAGTTTTAATATATACTTTCTGAGTCATAGTACTATTGTATCTTGGATTGATTATGAAGGGGATACCTCATTAGACCACCATCTGGGCAGAACATCCATCGTCAGCCCATTCATATAATGCTAGTATAAGCGCCATTGTTAGAATGGCACATATCAACAGGAAGTCTAATTATTTATCACTGCAATATTGCTCAATGATCTTGGCCCAATAAACGATTATGAATCTGTTCTCTTTTTTCTTTCGATCCTATCCAGCAAGGACCATCCTAGTTTTCATTGGAATCACTATTGCCAGTGTCATCACTGCCGTGACTTTATTGGCATTACCTGCATTACTTTTTAGTTTGCTCGGCAGAAATAGTTCAAAAACTCAGTTTGTAAACAATATATTAAGCAGTTTGAATGTCGAACCCACACCAGAAAATCTGATTATTTTTCTTCTCACTGGGATCATATTGCAAAATATTCTCCTCGCTGGTTCCAACATCTTCGCCGGATTCACAAAAGCTAAAATTGTTAAAGATATGCGCATGCAATTTTTAAAGGCAACGACTGCCTCAGAGTGGCGCTTCTTTCTGAAACAAAAAAATGGAGTTTTCACCACGGCTCTTACCTCAGAAATTGACAATGCAGGTAATGGCTACGGCAATATGGTATTGATTATGGCAACCTTTACTCAAATCTTCGCCTATCTTTCCGTCGCTTTTTTTATTGCTTGGCAAATCGCAGTGGTTGCTATCGGCACCAGCCTTCTGCTAGCCATCGCATTTAATCGCCTCATCAAAGCCAGCAAAGAGTACGGTAAAGAAGAAACTAATTTTACACGTAAAATTACTGCTCAATTAACTGATTCATATCGAAGTATTAAGCCTCTCAAAGCCATGGCAAGAGAAAAATATTCTTATGAAGTAATCACAGACTTCACCCGCGCCATCAAAAAAATCACGCGCAAAAATACCATCACATCAGAATTTTTAGATGCTGTTCAAGAAATTGTACTGATGACCACTGTAATATTAACCATTTATTTTTCTTTTCAGTATTTCAATCTACCATTCGAGCACTCAATCATCTTAGTTATTTTATATTTACGCTCGATGAAATTATTTGGCAAATCACAAAAACAAATGCAAAACTATGCAAACAATCAAGGTGCATTTGAGTTAACTGAAAAATTCCTAGACGAAGCCATTTCACATGAAGAGTACCGCCCTGGGAAAATAAAACATGACCTGAGTGGTGATATTGAATTCCGTAATATTAACTTTAATTATGGCAAGAAAGAGATCCTGAAAAACACCAATGCTACTTTTTATTTTCAGCGCCTCAATAGTGTTATTGGTCCATCTGGGCAAGGTAAGACCACAACAGCAGATTTAATCTGTGGATTATTCGAACCAAATAAAGGCACGATATTAATCGACAACATTGAGCTAGATAAAATTAGCATCAAGCACTGGCGCTCACAAATAGGTTATGTCTCCCAACAGAATACACTTCTCGATACTAGCATCCGGGAAAATATCACTCTTGGGGATCCAAACTTCACAGACGAAAACGTCACTCATGCACTTGAACGCGCACAATGTTTAGAATTTGTATCTGAATTACCTAATGGAATAAATTCACAAGTAGGAGAAAATGGAGGACGATTATCTGGAGGGCAATGTCAACGCATTTTAATAGCACGCGCATTGGTACACTCACCCAATCTACTCATTTTAGATGAGGCAACTAGCGCACTTGATATGGAAACAGAAAAATCGCTGAGTCAAACATTCAAAAAAATCAGTCGTGAAACCACTATCATTTCGATTTCACATCGACCCGCAATGATGGAAGTATCCGATCACATACTCATTATTGAGAATAAGCAACTCAAGCCTTATACACCTAATCATTAGTGCTGACATAAACACAAGTGCGGTATCAAGATACAATCCTATTGATGACGGGATTTATATTCATTCACCCTCATTCCTATCATAGCCATAATAATTCCAACGCATCTAGCCATTCCTATGGAAATATTGGTGATCATGTATCTTGGGTGCCTAGTAAGAATTTTTTTAAAGACATCTCTGAATACATGAAAAAATTCGCCTATGTATGACGAAATGCGCTGTATTTTGTTTTTAGAAAGCTTCTTAGTCATATGCACAAACGTCACACCATGACGAGCATGACGCCGGACTAACCATATTAAACTCAGGCGATCTGCGTCAATTTGTTCATATAAAAATGTTTGTTTATTCCAAACAATCTTATATCCATGATTAACCACCTGTCTGAAAAATAAGCTATCTGTACCACCACATAACGGCATAGTCTCATCAAAACGCAAACCGCTCTCTTTGCAGATAGCGAGATCAAAAATCACATTATTGGTATAAGCCTCAGAGACAACCTCGCCGGTTTGACGCTTCAATCTCCTCTTATTATGCGCATCTTCAGGCAGGTAAGTAGGATACGATGCAGTGAAGATTGACTCCACTGGACCTGTTATAACCTGAACTTCAGGCCAATGTTGAATATAGTAATCCACCAAAGTGACTAACCAGTGTTCATGAGCTATTTCATCATCATCAATGAAAATACAGGCATCCATGTGATGCGCTAAACCCCACTCAATAGCTGCATTCCTGGCGTAAGGTATGCCAGGATGTAGTGCGAATGAATAATGCAGTGGATAGTGAAAATTAGAGAATTCTCCTACTACCAGCTTTGCACTTTGACTAATATGATTGTCCACCACTAACACATGAACATCGCTTTTTTCACAATATTGTGCTGTATCAATGCTTGCCAATACTTGACTCAACAGGTGATTACGTTGACAAGTACATATTGCAACAACAATGCTTAATGTTTGACTACTCAGATTATTAATATCATAGATATCTCCCGGATACGGTGAGAAAAAAACCACGTATATATTAAATTCAGGTTACCATACACGACCATAGAAATATTCATTTCATCATTTCAAAGACATGAAAATTCTTGTCACAGGCGGAGCCGGATATATAGGCTCACATATGAATATAAAATTGGAAGAAGCAGGTCACGATGTTTGTGTGATTGATAATCTCTCTCATGGCCATATCAGCAGTGTAAAAAAATCAAAATTTTTCCACTGCGATATCAATGATAGTTCACGCTTAGATGAAATTTTCAGCGCAGAGAAATTCGATATAGTTTTTCATTTTGCTGGCCTGATAGATGTCTCCGAATCAATGCAACACCCCACAATATATTATGAAAATAATGCAAATGGCACAAAGAACTTACTTAGCTGCATGATGAAACATGGGGTTCGTCACATTATTTTTTCCTCCACAGCAGCCGTTTATGGCATCCCAAAATCATCTCCCATCAAGGAAACACATCCAACAAATTCGATCAACCCTTATGGTGAAAGCAAGCTTTTGGTTGAAAACATTCTGGCAGATTATCAAAAACGACAGACGATGAATTATATATGCCTACGCTACTTTAATGCTGCTGGAGCGGATTACCTCAACCACTTAGGGAATGTCATGATCCTGAAACTCACCTCATACCATTAGTGCTACAAGCCGCTTCAGGCAGACGAAAAAGTATCTCTATATACGGAAACGATTACGATACTCCAGACGGCACTTGTATTCGTGACTATATTCACGTTAGTGATTTGTGTGATGCGCATCTCCTTGCAATGGATTATTTAATGAAAACGAGGAATAGTTGTACTTTCAACTTAGGCAATGGTGAAGGTTTCAGCGTGCGTGATGTGATTAACACAGCCAAAAAAATAAGCGGCAAGACAATGACTATAGAATATTCACAACGCCGCGCTGGAGACCCAGACATTTTAGTAGCAGACGCTAATAAAGCAAAAACTGAATTAAATTGGCAGCCTTCAAAATATCAACTGCATGACATCATTAGCGATGCATGGCAATGGGAACAAATTTTAGCACGGCGGTAAAATATAAACGTATTAACGCGGAAAAAACGATTTATAAGATCACTTTTAATTTTGGAAATAGATTAACTTACTGCTATGTAGATGTACTTCAAAACGGAATATCATCATCCAAGTCATCACTCACTGGCGCTGCAGCCGATTTAGCTGGCGCAGGCTCCTCACCAAAACCCTGATCATCAGATGGTCCATCAAATCCACCACCTGTTGCCACTCCTCGTCCACCTAACATTTGCATATCATTCGCAATAATTTCTGTAGTGTATCGATCAGCTCCACTTTGATCTTGCCACTTACGTGTTTGTAAACGACCTTCAATATAGATTTGAGAGCCTTTTCGAAGATACTCACCAGCAATTTCTGCGAGTCGACGAAAAAATACCACTCGATGCCATTCTGTTCGCTCCTGTTTCTCACCGGAAGTTTTATCTGTCCAGCTATCCGTTGTTGCGATACTCACATTACATACTGCCTGTTGACTCGCCGTATATTTAACTTCAGGATCTTGGCCAATATTGCCGACAAGTATTACTTTATTTACACCTCGTGATGCCATAAGTCGCCTCTTGTGTTTTGTCTTCTATTTAGATAATTGATACTGTGTTTCTTCGCTAAATTTAATTTAAAAATAGTAACCTCTTACTCAAACTTACACTGATGTGAAACCTATGATTAAGTTTTTGTTCATAATCAACCGTTAGCACATGTATAGCACTCACTATCTAGCTAGCTAGATAGCATTAAATACAAACATCTAAATCTTATAATCACACTGCAATTGATTGAATTGATGTTGTTGAAATACTCTCTTATTAGTCCTCACATAAGCAATTTGTTCTTCACTAATGACTGTAACATCAGTGACACCCTGTATGTTGTAACAACCACGAACAAAAGACTCACGCTGCTGTTGATCAATTTCTTTCAAGTCTATGGTAAGTGTCTCATAGCCTGTTGGATTACGCATCGATAATGCTACTAGAAACCATAACAAAAACATAATGAATGCGAAAATAAATACGCCATTATGACCAAAATTCTGCACTATCATGCCAGCCATCACGCCTCCAACAAAAGCTCCCATAAATTGGCTACTAGAAAAAACCCCCATTGATAAGCCCTTGCTCACAGGATTACTAAATTTTGAGACTAAAGATGGCATACTAGCCTCGAGCAAATTAAACCCCCAAAAGAATATCAACATGGCGATAAAAAACCCGTTGATGGTCTCGGGTTGAGTGTATAGAAATAAGTGGCTCATCGCGCATAACGATATGGCCAACAAAAACGCTAGTTTCGTCTTGGCGTATTTCTCAGAAGCTATCACTACGGGTATCAATAAAATCAGTGAAAGTAACATAACACCCAGATAAATTTGCCAGTGCATATCTACTACGATCATATAACGATCTCGCAGAATGACTGGAATCACGACAAACATCGCTGTCAGTATCATGTGTAAGGTAAATACACCCAGATCTAATCGTAATAATTGCCCATCTGAGATCACTGTTTTAAGAGTAGCTTGATCAAGCGTGGCATGATGAATTTGAGCGACTGGGGTCGGAATCAACAGTGCCACAATAGATATGCTGATAATAGCTAGTGCAGCGGTCACCCAAAAAATACCTTGCACCCCAATCCATCCTTGCAGTAA
>Ga0181563_10000643_pt1 | contig 33718 bp, 31 predicted proteins | sample 011ome_25_FD_133759 | JGI IMG/M metagenome (GOLD analysis project Ga0181563, IMG submission 133759) | Coastal salt marsh microbial communities from the Groves Creek Marsh, Skidaway Island, Georgia - 011512CT metaG (megahit assembly) | ecosystem: Environmental > Aquatic > Marine > Intertidal...
GAACAAGAAGCAGCGTTACCGTGTGGATTTTTCGGTGGCTTACGACAGCGACATCCGCAAGCTGGTGGAACTGATCAAGGAAGCCGTCGCAAAACACCCACAGCTCCTCAGTGGAGAGGAATATCCGATCGAGGAACGACCGGACTGCGAAATCGACAGTTTCGGGGATTCCGGCGTGAACATGTTTGTCGAATTCTGGATAACGGATATTGATGACGGCAAGAACCGTGTGGGCGGCGACCTGCTGCTCATCATTTTTGAAACCATGCGCGAAAACGGTTTCACCATACCGTTCCCGCAACGGGAGGTGCGCGTGCTTAACGAAGACTCCAAGGCACCTGCCGGTTAGCTCCTCGGCTTACCTTTTAATTGCCTACCTGAGCTTTGCCAGCGCGAGCCTGGCTTCCCGGTTGGGATCATCCATCACCCGCACGCTATCCCCGAACATCATGGTGGAATAATCATCGGGATTGAATGCCGGCCAGTGCGGCATGTCGGCATGATCAGGATTGCCGTTACGGGCAAACGCGGCCCAGGCAGCGCTCATGACATGGCCCAACTGGTAGCGATACTGGTCAGAACCGGTCATGGAAGCCCCCAGGTCCATGTTATAAAACACAAAGGGGATATCCAGCGTGTGGTAGGAGCCCATGCGGTTGTTATGCACCGGGGAGTACCAGTCGAAGAAATACAGGTAGCTGGGAGCCGCACCCTGCTCAAACTTGAGCCGGCTTGCCAACTGGGCATCCCAGCGCCGGGTGTTGTCTGATTCAGCGGTCAGCCACAACATCTGGTTGCGCATCTCCGGATGCAGGCGCCGGTACAAGGCAACCAGCTCACGACCTTTCGCAGCATCATTACCGGCCAGGCGGGTGGTGAAGCGATCCAGCATATCGGCCTCGGACAGATCATAGGGCGGTGGCCCGACCCAGCCGTTTTCGGTTTCCGTGGAGCCCACCAGCAGCGGCACATTGGCGGAATACGACGGCGCCGTCGGATCCCACTGGTCACGGGGCAGGATATACCCGTCAACCACGGGTCCGCTACCCAGCCCGGCAATCCCCGGTTCACTGTAGTAGGCATCCTGGATCTGCTTGACAGTCAACCCTTGCAGGCGCTCAAGCTGGTTGCTGTTGATGCCCAGCTTGCCGAGAAAGCGCTCGGCGCCTTCACTGGCAGTATCCGCACTGATGCCCCGCAGTGCCACGCCACTTTGTGAGATACAGCGGTGAAACAGTCCTTCAGCTGAAGGCATAGCCATCAACGTGGTGGTCTTGCGGCCGCCACCGGACTGGCCAAAGACAGTGACCCGATCCGGATCGCCACCGAAGTTTTCGATGTTGTCCCTGATCCATGCCAGAGTCGCGACGATATCCTGCATGCCCACGTTGGTGGACTGCGCCCACTGGTCACCACCGATATTGGCCAGGTGAAGAAAGCCGAAAATGTTCAGGCGATGGTTGACCGAAACCACCACCACGTCTTCTTTTTTCGCCAGGTTGGTGCCGTCATACAACAGGTAATTGCCCGCCCCGGCCGAGAAGCCGCCGCCATGGAGCCACACCATCACCGGGCGAGCAGCATTGTCCAGGCCCGGGGTAAAGATATTCACATTGAGGCAATCCTCCCCTTCCGGGCTCAGGCGGTTCAATGCGGTAACAACTGGCGCCGGCTCTTCCGCCCCCGGTTGCACCGGGGCATTGTGAGCGATCTGGAAATGATCTTTAACGCCCGACCAGGATTGCGGCGGCCTGGGTGGCATAAAGCGGTTGGACCCGGCAGTCGATGCCGCATATGGCACGCCCCAGAACTGGTGGACGCCCTCTTTCAACAAGCCACGAACCCTGCCGTGACGGGTTTTCGCAATGCCACCTATGGTGGTCAGGTAGGTATCCTGCGCCAGGCCAGGCAATGCCAGTCCTGCCGTGGACATCGCACCCGCCTGGATAAAACGGCGACGGTTCATTTGTGCGCGTGACAAGGTTTTTATTGTTTTCATGGCATCCCCCAACATCCCCAAATATAGAAAGGTTAAATTTACGCTAACCGCACAGAGAAGCAAAGGCAGCAATCAACAGGTAAGTCTCCAGCAGGAAAGGGACAGGTTGATGCAAGCGTTAATTGGGCCTATTGTCTTTCCCGACCCGGGGGTATTCCTGACAGGATTCTTGATCTCTTTGATGTGAAAGTGAATACTGCTGGTATCTATTGATGAATATTTCAGGACAGATTTAGCTCGATGAAAATTATTATTACAGGCGCCTCGGGAGGCTTTGGAAGATTGTCTGCTGAAGGCTTGTTACAAAGAATGCCGGCAGAGCAATTGATCCTGGTGACCCGCAGTCCGGAAAAACTGAATGACCTGGCCAAACGCGGCGCCGATGTGCGCTTTGGTGACTTTACAGACCGGGATTCACTGCTCAAGGCTTTCTCCGGCGGCGACAGAATGCTGATGATCAGCACCAACCTGGTAGGTACGCGCCTGCCCCATCATATCAATGCGGTGACTGCGGCCAGTGAATGTAATGTCCAGCATGTTGCCTATACGTCCTTTGTCGGCGCAGAACCTGAAAACCCCTCTCTGGCGGTGCATGATCACCGCGGTACTGAAGAAGCCCTCAGGGAATCCGGCATGGCCTGGACAGCCCTGCGTAACAGCCATTATGCCGACTTCATCCTGGCTGCCGGCCCCATTGCCCTGAAAACCGGTAAATGGGTGAGCAGCGCAGGTGATGGTACCGTCGCCCAGGTCACGCGACAGGACTGCATCAACTGCGCTGTCGAGGTGATGGCCACAGAGGGTCACGAGAACACCATTTACAACATCACCGGGCCAACCCTGAACACCATGCGGGATGTGGCACAAATCGTGTCCGAGGTGGGTGGCAAGCCCATCGAGTTCGTTGATGTCGATGATGAAGGGATGTTCGCCCATTTCGATAGCCTGGGGATTCCCCGTCAGGCCACGGACGACAACGTGGTGGAAGGTGTGCCCTGGAGCAGTAACGGCATGGTGACTTTTGAGCGCACGATCAGGGAAGGCCGCTTCAGCATCATTTCCGATGATGTGGAAAAGCTGACCGGTCAGAAACCCATGTCCTTGAGAACCTTTGCCGAGGAACATGCCGAATTTTTGCGGTCAGCCTGAGCGGGAAAAATTCAGCGCAAAAGAAAAAAACCGGATGAAGGTATGGACAATGGTTCAGCGATGGAACTTCGTGTCCAGCGACCACTGCGGGTCAACACAAAGCCCACAGTCCTCACCCAGGAAGCTTGAAGCGGCTTCCACATCATGGCGCAACTGCCACTGCAGCCAGTCGACGGCAACCTGGGCTGCCTTGCCACCATTATCTTCATCATAAGTCCCGCCATGGCCGACCGGCAGGTTGGCCACTGCCACGGGCACATGATTGATCTTGGCAAAATCATCCATGCCGTTGCCATAGGCGACATCAGTCTCGCCGCCCAGGATGTAGAGTGTCGGGACATGGATAGCGTCGATAATGTCCGGTGAGTTGTTCATGCCGGACAAAGTATCAGGAAAGTTATTGAACTGGCCCGAGTTCATGATCACCATCGTATCGATACGCGGATCCGCGGCGACATTGAGCACCTGCAGACCACCGCAACTGTAACCGGCAACAGCAATCTGGTCCGCATCGATCATGCCGTAATAGGGACTGCCCTGGCGTTGGTTTTCCGCCATGGCCCAGTCGATAGCCTCGGTCAGTTGCTCGGGGGTTGTGCGCGGCGGTGGAAACTGGCTGTCAGCAGGCGGCGCCGGGTACTCAGGTGGCTGACGTGCACCGGGACCGCTGTAAATACCACCACTGGCGATGACCAGGTAGCCATGCGAGGCAATTTCCAGCAAGTGAAAACGACTACTGGCACCGTCATCCGTACAACCGCCATTACCCCAGGCCAGCATGCCCAGCTTTTGCTCACCAAGCGCCGCAAGATTCTGTGGACGATAGATGACATGGTCAGGCAACGAGCCCACCTCTTCCTTCATGGCGGGAAAGGCACCGGTGCCGACTGTGTCAGGGCGGTTGTCATCAAGTGGCTGTGCCACGATGCTCACACACGCAACCCAGGACAAAACGCCCAGGCAAGTTCCCAGCAGATTTCGGGAAAAGTTTGTTGAGATCACCATGTTGATCACTCCGTTATTGAGTCGGTCAGGCACAGGAATCCTGCCTGTCGTGTTCTGTCCGGTTTTCAGATTACTTCGACCTGCTGGAAATTTACAGTTGCTTATCTACAGTTGGGACAACACACGCTGCACAGCCGGTATTTCCTGCATACGATTGAAGTGATCCGCCACGCGCGGAAATTCATTGATATCCACTTCATTCCCCTTGAGCCAGCGACAAATGGTGAACAGGTACATGTCGCTCACGGAATAATTTTCGCCCAGGACCCAGGGGCCGCGCAGGTACTCATTCTCGATCAGGCTGAAACAGTCGCGCATGTTCTGCGGGACTTTCTCCACCATGGTGGCAATGGCCGCTTCATCATCGGACCAGCGGTATCCACGATAGCGATGGGCGTGTGCCACATGCACGGTGGACGCCAGGTAGCTGTTGAAGGACTGCATTTGTGCAAAGGCGAATGGATCATCCAGCGGAGCGAGTTTTGCCTCGGGCGCCAGCTGTGCCACATACACCAGCAGGGCCGGGTTTTCAGTCAGTATGCCCTGGTCAGTGACAAGTGCCGGCACACGTCCCTTGGGATTGATCTTGAGGAATTCAGGCGAACGCTGTTCCTGATTCTTGAAATCCACTTTTCTTGCCTCGTAAGGCAAACCGGAATGTTCCAGGGCCAGGTGCGTGGCCAGGGCGCAGGAACCGGGAGCATGGAAAAAGGTCAGCATAGGATGTCCTTGAATAAATAATGATTACCGTAAGCCATCTAAAATAACAGGAAGCTGGGTTACCATGGTAGCTGACCCGATAAAAAAGCTTCAAACCACAACATCCAGAAACCTCATGCTGGCCCCTTATAACGATACTGCACCCGATCACGACACGCTTGCATCCACACCAGGCCCCGTCATCCTGGAGTTTGGCAGTAACACCTGCGGCATCTGCCAGGCAGCCGCACCGTTGATCTCGCAGGCGTTTGAAAACATCACCACTGCCCATATTCGAGTGCAGGATGGCAAAGGCAGGCGTCTTGGACGGCAATTTGGCGTGAAATTGTGGCCGACACTGGTATTTTTACGGGACGGTCAGGAAGTGACCAGGGTGGTGCGCCCCACACAGCTGCAGGAACTGCTGGACGCCCTTGCGTTAATCAGGGATTAAATATCTATCAAGTGGCAGTGGGTTCGCTGCAGGTCTGAATCGGGCTACAAGAATAAATCCCCAGCCCACTAATGATCAGTCAGTTACCACTGACCTTCAACACCTGTCCGATGCGCAGGGTGTCACCACTCAATCCGTTCATCGCCCTGAGCCGGCTGATACTGGTCCCGTACTTGGTGGCAATTTCCCACAGGCTATCGCCCCGCCTGACGCGATGGGTGAGTTCCGGAGCGGAGGTCATGGCCAGCAGGGTTTCTGCATCCTCGGGAATGGTCAGGACCTGGCCAGGCTGAAGCATGATGCTGCTCAGATTGTTAGCTGCGCGAAGGGCCTCAATAGTGGTGTTGTTTCGCTCGGCGATGAGATACAGCGAATCACCTGTACGTACCGTGTATTTTTGCCCGGGAGTTTGACTACGTGATTCGGAATTGACCAGTACATCCCGGGTAGGCGTTTTCAATGCCTCCAACTGGTCTACCACGGCCAGTATCTGTTCTTTGGTCGGCCCGACAAAGGCCTGCAACGGGGTTTCAACTGAACCGGGAATCGTCAGCACCTGACCTGGCTGCAGCACATTGCCGCGCAGGTTGTTTGCCGCGCGCAGGGCCTCGATAGTAGTGTCGACACGCTGGGCAATGAGATAGAGGGAATCACCTCGGCGAACCGTGTAATCCTGCTCAAGGCTTTCTGCTATTTGTGCTATGTCATCCTGCAAGCTGGGCAAGGTTTCTTGCTCGGCTGGGGATTGCTCACTGGCAAGCGCCACCTGAGCCACCTGATCTGTGGTCGGTCCGACAAACACGGGAGCAGGCATTTCTGTCTCCTCGCGCAGTTTCAGCACCTGGCCAATCTGGAGCACATTGCTGCGCAGGTTGTTTGCCTCTTTCAGTTCCTGGACCGTCGTGTCGTAGCGCTCTGCAATAAGGTAGAGGGAGTCGCCACGACCTACCGTATAAACGCCGGGGATTTCCCGGGGCGTCTCGACAGTTTCTTGCCGTTTGCTTTCCAGGGAAGCCACGTATTCCCGGTAGGTCTTGGTAAACAGCGCCACATGAAAATGGGGCGGATAGCGTTCCCGCGTGACATCCAGCACATTGGATTTTTCCAGCGACAACAGGGTCGATTGCAACCATGATCGGCACCTGCCCTTGCGGGGAATACGCAGATCCAGCGCCATGCCGGTAGGATGAACCGAAACGTCAGAGGCGTTGCGGGGTTGTTCATCCAGCGGGCGTGTCAGGCTGGTGACAACGAGCTTTTCGCCGCAGGCATTCTGGTACTGGCGACTCAGGCGCTCCAGGAACAGTTTTACCTCGGCACGGGCATAGGGATAGGAGACATTATGAATGGTCAGGGTGTCACTGTTCGAGACCTTGACCAGGTAGCCATTCTGGTAAAACGAACGCACATCCTGTGATGTTTTCAGGAAAGAATAGTCGTAACTGACGGCAATCTGGTTTTGCCGCTGCATGACAGCACTGGAGCCTTTCAGGCTCTGCGCCTGCAACAGCGCACCCGGCAGACACACCAGCAGAAATGATATTGGTATTAAGTGTTTGAATCTATTCAATAAAATCAACATATCCAGCCCGCCCCGCGACCAGTTGGATCCTGGCGACAAACTTTACCTGATTTATCAGAAAAATCCAGTATCTTGTTGATAAATAGATGGAAAATTTTTGCAGCGATTTAAGCATGACGAACCGGGTCTCGATACCCGGCCTTCCCTGTTATTCCGGGCTTATTGATTTTCCACGTTATGGAAGATGTTCTGCACGTCATCCAGGTCGTTGAGCAGGTCAGTAAACTTCTCAAACATTTCCAGGTCTTCCTCGCCCAGACCTGTGTAGGTTTGGGGGATGAACTGGATTTCGTCGACGTCATATTCAATGTCACCAAAGGCGTCTGACAAGGCTGTTTTTGCCTTGGCATATTCAACAGGTGGTGCAAACACGGTGACCTTCCCTGCTTCGTCTTCTATATCTGTCACATCCACATCGGCATTCAACAGCGCCTCCATGACAGCTTCCTCGTCGCCCTCGAAAGAAAGAATAATGCTGTGATCAAACATGTGGCTGAGTGTACCCGGTGTACCCAGCTGGCCTTTACCCTTGTTAAAGCACACGCGCACATCACCGAATGTGCGGTTTGGGTTATCGGTCAGGCATTCCACGATCACCGTGCAACCGCCAGGCCCAAAGCCTTCATAACGGGCCAGTGAATAATCTTCGCCACCACCGCCCTTGGCTTTCTCGATGGCCTTGTCGATCACGTGGGACGGCACCTGTTCACGCTTGGCGCGGTCAATAATGGATCTCAGGGCCAGGTTGCCATCGGGATCGACACCGCCCTGCTTGGCGACAACATAGATTTCGCGTCCATAACGACCATAAAGTCGTGACTTGTTGGCCGATGTCTTGGCCATGGACACTTTGCGATTTTGATAGGCGCGACCCATGTGAATACCCTGCTCAAAGAAAGAAGCGGATATTACCGGACAAGAATTCGCTAATCAAAGAAATCACCCGGAATGATCGGTTAGAGGCCAGGTTTCGTATCTTTTTAAATCCCGCTGTGTGCTTTACCGCCCTGCCCGAAAATCGTAAGATGCCAGTTCATGCCAGAAATCACCGTCACCCGTGCTGCCAGTACCCGTATTCCCACTGATTACGGAGAGTTCCAGCTCGTCTATTTCGAAAACTCAGTCGATAACAAGGCACACCTGGCGTTTTGCATGGGTGACTTCGACGAACAACCAAATGGCACAACAACCGATGATGTGCTGGTTCGCCTGCACTCGGAATGCCTGACCGGGGATATCTTCGGTTCGCGGCGTTGTGACTGCGGTGAGCAGTTGGACAACTCGCTGCAAATGATTGCCAGGGAAGGTCGCGGTGTACTGGTCTACCTGCGCCAGGAAGGACGTGGAATCGGTCTGCTGGAAAAAATTCGCGCCTATAACTTGCAGGATACCGGCGTTGATACCGTCGATGCCAACCTGATGCTGGGGCATCAGGCCGACGAACGCGACTACACGGTGGCCGTCCGGATTCTCGAAAATCTCGGTATCTGTTCGGTACGCCTGATTACCAATAACCCGTCCAAGATCAGTGCGCTGGAAGACTCCGGTATCAAGGTCAATGACCGGGTAGCATTGAAGAGCTTTCTGAATGCTGAAAACTCCCGCTACCTGCTTACCAAGGTCAATCGCATGAACCATATCCTGCCCCAGGCCACTGCCCAAGCCACAGCTCAACCCACAGCGCACGCGACCGAAAGTGACCCCCAAAACACTTAACCAGCAAATCGAACAGTGGCTGGATGCTCGCACTACTGCCTTTACATCCAGGCAGAGGCCCTTTATCACCCTGTCCTATGCCCAGAGCTGGGATGGCAGTATCACAACACACCGAGGGGAAAGCCTGACTTTCAGCGGCAAAAAATCCATGCAGCTCACGCACCAGTTGCGCAGTCTGCATGACGGCATACTCGTCGGCATCGGCACCGTGCTCAGTGACGATCCGCAACTGACGGTGCGGGAATGGGAAGGGTCCAATCCCCAGCCAATTATACTGGACAGTCAATTACGCACTCCGCCGACAGCCAAACTCTGTGCGCACCCGGACCATCAATGCTGGATACTGACTGTTTCGAAACAGAGCAACTCTTTCGACGACAAGGCCGAGATACTGGCCTTGCCGGGCAACGATGACAGCGAACAGGAGGTACCACTGGTGGAAGCCATGGCCCTTTTGCGCAGCCGCGGTATCAAGCGGCTTATGGTGGAAGGCGGCGGCAAGGTCATTACCGCGTTTCTCAAAGCCAACCTGGCCGATGCGCTGGTACTCACCGTGGCACCACGTCTTGTTGGTGGTTACAAGGCGGTGGGTGACTTGCAACCAGACGGCTGCGAAGCACAGTTCATGATTGATCCCCTGTATTCGGCACCGGCCGACAAGGACCTGATTGTCTGGGGAGATTTGCAATACGGTGGTCCCTCAACATGAAGGCGCAGCAACTGTGGTTTGTAAAACCTTTCGACGTGGCAGTACGCGAAGAGGCATTGCCTGGGTTGCAACCTGACCAGCTGCTTCTGAAAACCCGCTACTCGGCTATCAGCGCTGGCACAGAAATGCTGGTGTACCGGGGCCAGTTGCCTGCCGATACGACACTGGATGACAGCCTGGCAGCCTACGAGGGGCAGTCCGTTGAATATCCGCTGCAGTACGGTTATGCCTGCGTCTGTGACATCGAAGCCGTGGGTGCGGACGTGGCGAGTCATTGGGTGGGCAAAACCGTGTTCGCCTTTATGCCCCACGCCAGTCATCACCTGGCCACACTGGATGCCGTGATCGAGGTACCCAAGGGCATCGACGCCAAACAGGCACTGTTCCTCGCCAACATGGAAACAGCGGTGAACCTGGCCCAGGACGGCAATCCACGCCTGGGTGAAAGGGCCATCGTGCTGGGCCAGGGCATTGTCGGCTTGCTGCTCTCCGGTGTGCTGGCGCAATTTCCCCTGGACAGCCTGGCCGCCGTGGAAGCCCTGCCCGGTCGCCGTACCCTGGCACAACAGGCCGGTGTGCCGTCAGTATTCGACCCGAACAATGCGTCGGCGATGGCGGCATTGCACGAACTCCTGGCATTGACTGACCCACAAGGTGGTGGCGCCGATGTCGTGTTTGAACTGACCGGTTCTCCGGAGGCGCTCAACCTCGCAGTGGACCTGTGTGCCTACTCCGGCACTGTTGTTGTCGGTAGCTGGTATGGCAGCAAACGTGCCGAGATAAACCTGGGCGAGCGCTTTCACCGCAACCGCATCAACATAGTCAGCAGCCAGGTGAGCAGCATTGCACCCGAGCTGGGCGGACGCTGGAACAAGGCCCGGCGCTTTGCCGTGGCCTGGAACATGATTTCCCGCACCGACCCGGCGCGCCTGGTCAGTCATTGCATTCCATTCGCCGAGGCCGCGGAAGCCTACCGGCTACTGGACCAGCAAACCGAAGAGTCGATGCAGGTCATTTTTGAATACCCGGAATAGTTGGAATAAGCGGTTAACCTGAATCTGAAAGGTTATCGCCCTTTTATCCTTTTATCGTACTGAAAGAACAGCAAGAGGAAAGCAGCATGTATACAGTGTCAGTCAGACAGGACCTGATCGCCCAGCACTATCTTGTCGGTGGTGACTGGGGCGCGGAAAATGACCCCCACTCCCATCATTACGTGATTGAAGTTCGCCTGGAGGCTGCCGAGCTGGACCAGCACGGCTACCTGGTGGACATCGTCAAGATCGAGCAGGCACTACAGGCCGAGGTGGATTATTTTGGCGATAGCATGCTGAACGACCTGGAAGAATTTAAAGGCTTGAATCCCAGCATTGAACATTTCAGCCGCATCGTCTGCGACCGTCTCCTGGCTGCCATCGAACCGCCCGGTACCGGCCGGTTTACCGTGCGCATCTGGGAAAATGACACCTGCTGGGCGGCTTTTTACCGGGACTATTGATCAACATCTTTATCTGACCTGGTGCCAGGTATCACATTCAAACCAGGCAACGCGCCGGCCCCGATCAGCAATACCGTCACATCACGCAGTCGCATCAACAGTATCAGGCCGGCGGCAGCCGGCAGGGGCAGCGTAAGCGCCTGGAATCCCCAGAACAGGGCCGCCTCCATGCTGCCGATGCCACCGGGCAGTGGCAGTAAAAAGGCTAGGCGCAGTACCGTAAAGAGCAGGACAAAACCAGCCAGGTCGATCTCCACCCCAACAAATTCCAGTAACAGCCACAGCTCAAAGATCATGCCGGCCCAGGCCAGCAAGGACAACACCAGCGCCGTTTCCAATGCGGGACGCTGTTTGGCAACGACCTCTTGCAACAAGCCATGCAGGTGCGACCAGTGTGCATCCAGATCACGCAAGCGGGGATTGTCCTGCCAACGCCGGGCCAGCCTGTCTATCCAGTGGCGCAATCGTTGCGGCTGTCGCCATAGCAGCCAGCCCAGACCCATCATCAAGAGCAGCAGGCCGGCAAGCAGTACGGCAATGGTTATCCAGTTCACCGCGGCCACTGACGTGGACTCGATGGCCGAGCTGACAGACAGGGAGGTGACCAGCATTAACACGGCCAGCAACAGGATGGCAAAGTTGACCCACAGTTCGAAAAAACGATCCAGGCCAACAGCCAGGAAAGCCGCATGACCAGGCAGACCAAATCGTCGCCACAGCCAGTACACCTGCAGCGGCTCCCCCCCGAACTGGGGGCCGGGTGTCACAAAACTGATGAATTGCCCTGCCTGCCGAACACGAAATAGTTGCCAGAGTGTGCAGGACAACGCCATGGCCGCCGTCAGCATGCGCCAGCGTGCTGTCAGCAGTCCAAGAATGAGGGCATTGAGGACAAACCAGAGACACCATTGGGATACGCGCAGTGTGCCAACAACCTGAAGCATGTCACCCAGCGGCAGGCGACTGAGCGTCCATCCGACCAGGCTGAAGGCCAGGAGCCAGGTCAGGGTGCGCAGCGAGACGGGAAAGCGTGCCGACATCATCAGGCGCCGTCGTAACCGTAGAGCCAGTCAGCATCCTGCTGCCACAGGCTGAAGCGGCCGGTACCCAGCATCAGAAGCCACACCACGGCGCAGAACAACACGTAGTCCACCGGCTGCAGCGGGTTGGTCATGTAATACCAGGCCAACAGTCCGATCAGCAGCAAACTGAAATAGCGCCCTGCCACACCCAGCAACAGCATCAGGGAAGTCAGGGCAAAACCGGCGAGCAGGATCATATTCATCCAGGCGGTACTGGCAGGCAGGGCCGGCAGACCGGATTGCCACAGGGACAGAATCAGTGTCATGACGACCACCAGGCGCAGGCCCGGCTGCAGGACGGAAAGGCTGAAACCGGTCAACCATGCAAAGCGCCGGTTCACTGCATCGGCCTGGCGATTGATCCGGCCACTGACAATGAGCCAGTCAACCAGGAATCCAATCAGGGCCGGTAGCATGAAGGCCACCCCGCCCAGCCAGGTCAGCGGCGGGTGGAACAGCGGCCACAACGCCACCACCAGGTAACCCATCTGGAATCCTGCCCAAACCCGGCGGTGAATGGCCGGCGGCAGGGGATATATTGGGAGGTTCCGGGATTTGCGCCAGCGTATACCGATATGAAACAGGTAATAGGCGGCGCCAAACAGCAGGAAGGACCAGTGGGTTTGCCCGTAGCCCACCGCCAGCAGTGAAGCCACCGCCAGGCCCAATGCATCCGCAATGGTATCCAGCGCCTCACCCAGGATACTGTGCTGCCCACTGCGCCGTGCCACCAGGCCATCCACCCGGTCCAGCATGGCAGCAGCAAAATACAGCATACCCGGTACCCAGGCCATCACCGCGCCCCCGGGCCAGGGCTGGAAAACAAAACCGGCCACCGTGGCAATCAGCCAGGCGCGCAGTAATGTTACCCGGTTGGCAGGGCCAAGCTGTGCATACAATGGCGCCGACAGTTCACGGCGATTCAGCGGCAATCGCTGCCAGGTGAGATAACTGAGCAAGGCCCATACGATTTCGGCTTGCAGCAGCCATTGCAAGGCTGCGCTTGGCTGCCAGGCCAGGGCCAACAACAGGCAACCGGGTAACAGCGCTATCGCACCGCCAATGGAAAGCCATAGCCATTCGCGGCGCAGTGAAACGGGCAAGGAATCCATGTCGGGGTTGTGCAAACTGTCGGGCATCAGTGAACAATACGATTGCGGCGGAGACTTGGCAATCGTACATGTGATTCGAATTACGTTTTCCTGTTGTTATTTGACACTGCACGGCGCCACCGGGAATGCCATAATGGCGTGATGCCCGATTACTCCATCCATTTTGCCTTTCCGGGTGACCTGCAAACGCCCAGCGGCGGTTATCACTATGACCGTCGCCTGATCGCCGGTTTGCGCGCACTGGGTGTTGAGGTGATTGAAGTGCCATTGCCTCACTGCCTGCCGGCACTGGATGGCGCCACCCTCCATACCGTGCAACAAACCCTTGCCGCCCTGCCGGACCGCGCCCTGGTCGTCATCGACGGGCTCGCCTTTGGGGTGATGGACCAGGTAGCGGCCATGGAACACGAACGCCTGCAACTGATCGCCCTGTGCCACCATCCGTTGTCACTGGAAAGCGGTCTTGATGCAAAGACAAGGGCACGCTTGCAGGCATCGGAACAACGCGCCCTTGCCTGCGCCCGGGCCACGATCGTCACCAGTGCCCATACCCGTGACATTCTCATCGAGCAATTTGCGGTACCGGCAGATGCCATTACTGTCGCATTGCCGGGCACCGACCCGGCACCCTTTGCGGCCTGCGACGGCGATCCGCCACGTCTGTTATGCATTGCCTCACTGACGCGGCGCAAGGCCCATGATGTCCTTGTCGATGCCCTTGCCGAAGTAGCTGACCTGCCCTGGCAGGCCCGTTTCGTCGGTGGCGCTGATTTTGATCCGGACTGGGCGCGCTGGCTTGAATCGCGTGTGAAGACGCTGGGACTGAGCGAACGCATCACCTTTGCCGGCGCCATCAATGAGACCGCTATGGAATACCAGCAAGCCGATATGTTTGTATTGCCTTCACGGTATGAGGGCTACGGCATGGTGTTTGCCGAAGCGCTGGCGGCAGGTCTGCCAATAGTTGCCGCCCGTGCCGGAGCCGTGCCCCAGGTGGTGCCCGACAGTGCCGGACTGCTGGTGCCTCCCGACGACAGCCTGGCCCTGGCGGCCGCCTTGCGTAATATGCTCACTGATGACACCTTACGGCGCAATTTACAGGCCGGTGCCCAACAGGCCGCGAAGACCTTGCCTGACTGGAACGACACCGCCTCGCGAGTCGCACAAACTTTGAAAGAGGTAGCAAGCCCATGAGTGGATTTGCCGTCAACTGGTTGAACCTGCGAGAAACCGCAGACCTGCTTGCCCGTGATGGCGATCTATTGTCCCGGGCCTGTCAATGGCTGGCAGACAGTGATAAAGATCCGGTTGTCATAGACCTTGGTGCCGGTACCGGCTCGACCTTGCGCGCCTTTACCGAAACCGAGATCGCAGCGAACCGGTCGCTTACCTGGCGCCTGGTCGACCATGACGCATCGCTGCTGGCCGAGGCCCGACGCCGATACGGAGAGTCACACACCCTGGAAACGCTCGAACTGGATCTGACAAAACTGGATGAACTGCCATTGCAGGGTGCCCGCCTGGTCACTGCCTCGGCCTTGTTCGACCTGGTCTCTTCAGCCTTCATCGCTGATCTGGTTAATCTGCTGGTAGCACAGAATGAAGGTCAACCAATCGGGCTCTACGCGGCACTGACCTATAACGGTGCCACACGCTGGGAGCCGCCCCATCCCCTGGACAAGCAGGTGCTGGCGGCACTGAACCATGATCAACGCCGGGACAAGGGCTTTGGCCCTGCTCTGGGACCGGATGCTGCAAATGCGATGCAGCAACAGTTTGAACAGGCCGGCTTTCGCGTATGGGCTGCCGACTCGGACTGGGTACTGGGCGAGGCGGATATTGAATTAACGGGTGAATTTATCGCCGGTATCGGCAGGGCACTGGCAGACCATGCCCTGGTCGATAGCCAGGAATTGCAGGAATGGGTGTTGTTCCGTCATTCGAACCTGGAATCAGGAAGCTGTGTAGTCGGGCACACTGACCTGCTGGTCCTGCCAGGGGCATAGTTCCCGCCCCTTTTCCAGTTACTCTGCTTTCAGTTTGACGATGCCGCCGAACAGGCTGGCGCGATAGATATTGCCCTGGCTGTCGACGGCTATCAGGTGGTTGGGACCTTCCAGGTCGAGGGTGCTGAATTCATTCAGCAAGGCCAGGGTTGCGCGGTCAAGAAACAGGATGCCGCGTTCCTCTTCGCTGGCCACCAGGATGCGCTGGTTTTGTCCGGCCAGGGTCAAGCCGGCAATCATGCCGCCATTGCCAGTAAATTCGCCCGTTAATTCGCCTTCCGGGGTAAACGCCTGGAGTCGACTGTTTTCCCGGTCCGCTACGTAAACGGCACCATCATCGGCAACACGCAGACTGTGCACAATGCTGAACTGGTCGTCACGAAATTCGGTATCGAAAGTCGATATACAGGGGTTCCTGTCTCCAGGTTCCCCGCCGTTATAGCCCCACTGGCGTTTGAAGGCCCCGGTCGTGGCATCAAACACAATGACACGCCGGTTGCCATAACCGTCGGCAACATACACTTCGTTACTGGTGACATTGACATCAGCATCGGCCGCCCGGTGCAAATTGACGGTATCGGTGGTGCCGGTATTCTGACCTGCCCGGCCGATTTGCAGGACAAACTCCCCCTCCCCGGTGAATTTGAGTACCTGGTCATCACTGGGACGTCCGGCAAAGGCCGGACTCAGGTCGGGGCAGGCATTGCCGGTGACCCAGACAAAGCCATCATCATCCACATGCACACCATGCTCATTGGTCGGCCATTGATAACCACTTCCAGGACCACCCCAGGCCTTGATGAAATTACCCTCGGTATCAAACACCATCACCGGCGGTGCTGCCATGGATGCCAGACCCGGTGGCAGGGTGCCGGGACGTTGCAATACCCAGATTCGGTCATTGCTGTCCACGGACACGCCGGTGACATCCCCCATCCGCCACTGTGACGGCACACTGGGCCAATCCGGGACACTGGTATAAGAGCTGTGAACAAAGGCAGGCGTGCTTTGGCATGCTGTGAGTACCAGCAGCAATACACCAGGCAATATCAATCCGAATCTCATGGTCAGGTTCCTCGCTGCGCCAGGCTGAATCCCGGGCTGAATATTAGTGTAGTCAATCCAATGTCCAGTGTAACGTGAAAATCCATTGACTCCCCCGCTTTGCTTGCAACAAGGGTTATGCTACTAATACCGATGAAATCCTGGCTTTGCATATGCCTCTTGATTTCAGCGACAAGGCATTACTGGTCGTCAGACCATAGAATAATAATCACTATAAAGGTAAAGGAGACTGACATGAGATTACTCATTAGCATTTTTGCAGTACTGACTATTAGCACGGTTGCCAATGCAGCTGAACCGGTAGTGGCACTATCACCCGAAGCCCAGCGGTCATTGCTTGCCAGTGATGACCCGCAACTGGCAGCCAACAAGAAACTGGTCTGGGATATGTGGCGCAACTTCCTGCAGGCCAATAACGTGGATGCCGCGGACACGTACCTGGCAGAGGAATATCACCAGCACAACCCGAATGCCGAAACCGGCCTGGCTGGTGTCAAAGCCTACTTTAGCGCACAGAACCGGCCCGTACAGCCAACGAAGGATTATATCGATCGCCTGGTCACCATGGTGGCTGAACGCGACCTGGTGACACTGGCCCTGGTCCGGGAAGGGGTGGACAAGGACGGCAATGCCTACACCACGACCTGGTTTGACATGTTCCGCATCGCTGATGGCAAAATCATCGAGCACTGGGACACGGCAACCAAGCCCTGATCGAGAAATTCTGACCGAAAAAAAGGGGCAGGGAACCCCGTGTTCTCTGCCCCTTGTTATTTGTACTATTACATTCAGACACAGACCTTTTTGCCGGAATTGTGTACTTTTGCCTTTTTTGGAAAACAACGAGCAGGTTTCCGATGACAATGCCAAAGACCCATATCATTCTGTTGACCTTATCCATGCTGGCAGCCCCGATGGTGAGTGCTGCCGATCAGCCTGATTTCAGTGGTGCCTGGACGACCTACCGGGGCAGTGCCGACGCCGCCGGGGCTCCCGCCATTCCCCAACCTGTCCTGACAGCAGAGGCCCAGGCCGCTGCAGATGCCTACAGGGCCCTGATTGATGGCACCAACTATTCCCCGGGCAATGCCTGTGTCGGTTATGGTTTGCCGGAATCCATGCTGGGATCGGGTGGTGGTTACCCCATGGAAATCATCCAGCGCCCGGAACAGGTCCTGGTCATCAATGAGTTGCACAATGAAATCCGCCGTTTCTATATCGGCGAGGAGGCAGGCGACCCGGCCGACTTCTTTCCCGAACGCAATGGCTATTCCACAGCACGCTGGGAAGGTGAGCGCCTGGTCGTGGAAACCACGCGCCTGAAAACCCAGGTGGATACACGTTATCCCCACAGCAACCAGGCCACTGTTCATGAGGAATATTATTTCGACGACCCCTTACCTGATGGCACGAAAATACTAGTCGCTGAAATGGTAATGGAAGATCCGCTCTGGCTGGAAGAGCCCTTCAGGGCCACCAAGCGTTGGCAGGCGCTCGATGACTACCATGTGCTGACGTATGAATGCACAGAGCCGAAATGGCTGGACGAAATGGAAATGTTATACCGGGATGCCGGACTGGAGATGGTGCAGGAATAGTTCAGGTAAGTGCCGGTATAAGTTCCGGTAAAAGTGCCGGTAAAAGGTGCCAGGGAAAGCTGTTTTTCAAACCTCCCTGGCACCCTTTTTTCATCGCAAGGCCTCTGGTTTCCGAATTACTCCCGCAGCAGCCGCTCCGCCTCGGCACAGTCCCTGCTCATTTCAAAATAATTCACGACAGTTTCCACATCGGATTCGTAAGGGTGCTTCTCGCCGGGCAGGCGACGCAACTGCGCAACCCTGGCGCGGTCGTACGCACGGTCGAACTCGGTATGGTTGCTCATCAGCACCGTGGCTCCCGCAGCGCGTGCCATGTCGGCTGAACGAATCATGCTGTCACGGTAAATCGCGAAGGCCTCTTCCGTCGGCGGAAAATTGAATGCCGTGCCACCGGCGTACATGACGGTCAGTGTGCGACCCCCTTCTGTGACAGGAAACAGGTAGGACAATGTCCCCGGCGTATGGCCTGGTGTAGCAATAACATCGACCGTGGTATCACCCAACGTGAGTTTCAGGCCTTCAGGGCCGACACCGATATCGCGTGTCGGTACGCCACCGGGATATTCATCCCTGGCCAGCGTTGATTCCCAGTCCCCTTCCCCCATGACAATCTCGGTACCAAACCGGCGCTGGAATATCGCCGCACCCTGGTCGTGGTCGCCATGGGCATGACTGATCAACATGTAGCGAACATCCTCGGGATCCAGGCCAAGCGTCCGAAGCCCCTCAATCATTTCGGCCTCAACGGCATATTCAAAAATAGAATCAATAACAATAATCCCTTCGCTCGTGGTCAATGCCCAGGCCGAATGAAAACGTGTACCGATGAAGTAGAGGTTATCGAAAACCCGGTACGGGCGTGCATACCAGGTATCGCGTGCCGGCGGCACCGTGTTGCCGGGCGGCCTGGTCGGAGCACCAAAACGATTGTCGGGCATGCCGCATATGCGCCGGTAGGTCCCGGCATGATCAAGCCCGGCAGCCTGGCGCGCACTTCGCAACAGGGCATCATAGGATCCTGGAACAGGTTGCGCTTGTGCCGCAAACGCTTGTGTCGTCAATATAAGCACCAGGAAAAGTGCAGCGAAAACCGGATGATAATATTTCATGTTGATCTCCCTAACTCGTCTGGTGCGAGTTTCGCGTGGTTTTTGACCAGGACAGGCGTGCTGTCATTACTCCCTGTCAGGCACATGGAGAATATACGCCCACTTTCCGGTAGTCCACCTTCACATTGATGCCGTGGTTAATGAGGTAGGGGTAAGAAAGTTCATTTTCAATTATCCTCACCACTTTGATTTTTCTCGCAGGATTTTTGCGCGTTACTTTGAGGCATGAAGCTGGGTTACTATAAAGCCCGGCTGACAGTCAGGGGACAATGCCAGCCAGGGACGTCAACGTGTCAACACCAAAAAAAAAGGGGAAAACCTATGCGCATCCTGTCTTTACTACTGTCCTTCAGCCTGTTGTCTTTTATTGCCATTCCGGCGCAAGCCTGTGACCGGGCCTGCCTGCAGGGACATATCACCGAATTTCTCTACGCCCTGGTTGAAAAAGATCCGCAATCCCTGCCAGTGGCTACGGACGTGCGCATCACGGAAAACAGCGAGGAAGCTGAACTGGGCCAGGGACTCTGGCGCACAGCGACTCGCCTGCGGGGCTACCGCCAGGATTTTATCGATGAAGCTGAAGGTGTGGCAGGCGCCCATGTCATCCTCGAGGAACAAGGTGCCCCTACCCTGCTGGTATTGCGACTGAAAATTGAGAATGAACTGATCACCGAAATTGAAAACGTGACCACGCGCAGCCGCACTGAAGGGGTAATCTTCAATATTGATGGACTCAATGCGCCAAGCAGGGGCATGCAATATGTGCCCAGACCCGAGCAGCTTGATACCCGCGAGGAAATGATTCGTATTGCCTCACTTTATCCGGCAGGGCTCAAGACCGGCAGTTTTGTTGAAGTCGACCTGCCGTATACAGAAGACGCCTACCGGCTGGAAAACGGCAACATCATGGCCGGCCCCGACTGCGTACTATTTGAGGGTTGTGACAACATCAAGACCCAGGACATCTCACCCGGGCGAACTACCCTGGACAAGCGCCTGGTAGCCGTGGATGAACGCATGGGCATTGTCTGGTTCAGGCTGTCCTGGGAACGTGGCACCAACCAGCGCCTGGTCGTGTGGGAGGCCTTCAAGGTCTACGATGGCCAGATGCATGCCGTGGAGGCATTCATGAAGCTGGACCCGGAAGATCTGGGGTCAGGCTGGGACCGGGAGTCTTAACTGTCTGATGATCAAAGTGACCCCTTTGCTCAACATGATGGGAGCCCAGAATACCGGTAAACTGGGTCTTGTCCAGAGACGTTCAAGACCATGTGACCAGGATGGTCCATGGGTAAACAAATATAACAGGATGTTTACCAGGAACTATTTATTTATGCACCAGCACAACCTGACAAAACGCTATCTGTATCCCTGTTTCCCTCTCATCCTGTTAGCCTGGCTGAATTTTGCCAGCGCCCAGGAAACAGATCCTGGTGAGATTTTTGATGCAAACTGTGCCGCCTGCCACGTGACCGGCGCAGAACAGGATGAAAAAATTCCGCCCCTGTCCGAATTACAAACCAAGACAGCCAATGCCATCCTGCGCTCGTTAACCGATGGTGCCATGCGCTTGCAGGGTAATGCCCTGACTAATGAACAGCGTATGGGGATCGCGGAATACCTGAGCGGCGGCATGGTCATTAATCAACCCATCACCTTTGAAACGGGCATGTGCCCGGACATCCCTGCCATTGATGATGCAAATATTGACAGAGGCTGGAGTGGCTGGGGACTGGATGAAAAAAACAGCCGCTACCAGACCAATGGCGGCCTGACTGCCGCCGATATACCACGGCTGAACCTGAAATGGGCCTTCGCCATTCCCGATATCAGCCAGGCCCGTTCCGCACCGGCCATCTATGGCGACCGCCTGTTCATGGGCTCACTCGAAGGCGTGGTGTTCTCCCTGAACGCCAGTACCGGTTGTACCTACTGGAGCTTCAAGACCGAGGCCGGTGTGCGCGGAGCCATTTCCGTGGCGGATATCGATGTAGCCGGTACAACGCGCACCGCCATTTTCTTCACTGACCAGCAGGCCAATGCCTATGCCGTGGATGCCGAAACCGGCGAAGAAATCTGGCGCCACAAGGTGGATGATCACCCGGCCGCGCTGGGTACCGGCTCACTGACATATTATGAGGGCGTACTGTATATCCCGCTCTCCGGTCTGCCCGAAGAGAGTTCTGCGCCGCAAGCACCGACTTATGACTGCTGTACTTTTCGCGGCAGCGTCACTGCCCTTGATGCCACGACCGGGGAACAGCGTTGGCAAACCTTCATGTTGCCGGATCCCCAACCAGTCCAGGAACTGGAAAATGGCAAGACCCTGTATGGGCCGGCCGGAGTGGGCATCTGGAACAGCCCGACCATCGATGCCAAACGCGGCCTGCTCTATGTTACTACCGGCAATGCCTACGTGGGCCCGAAAATGGAAACCAGCAATGCCGTCGTTGCCCTGGATGTTGCAAACGGCGATTACGTCTGGGTGAACCAGGTGCTGCCCGGCGACATCTGGTCCGGTGGCTGTTTTCCAGGGCTGGGTGGCGATCCGGATACACCGGGATGTCCCGAGGACCTGGGTCCGGATTTCGATTTTTCCGCCTCCCCGGTGCTGGTCACGGGTCCCGATGGCAAAGACATTATTGTGGCCACCCAGAAATCCGGTGAAGGCCATGCCTTTGATCCCGACAATAACGGGGAAAAACTCTGGACCTACCGCTGGGGCGTAGGCGCAGCCGCTGGTGGCGTCTACGGCACCACCTCGGACGGGGAAAAAGCCTACTTTGCCGTGGCGGATTTTGGCACCGAGGCGCCGGGTGGCCTGCATGCAGTGGACCTGCAAAGCGGTGAACGCGTCTGGTTCACTCCACCGGGTGATTTATTCTGCAATCCCGCCGTCATGGGATGCTCACCGGTGATGTCAGGTGCGCTGACGGCCATCCCGGGTGCTATTGTGGCCGGCTCAGCCGATGGTGGGCTGCGCGCCTATACCACCGATACAGGGGACATGATCTGGTCCTACAATACCAACCGCGATTTTGATACGGTCAATGGCCTGCCCGCCACAGGTGGCTCAGTGGATGGGCCGGCGGCTATCGTGGCCAATGGCATGCTCTATGTGTCATCAGGCAATGGCGGATTTTTCGGCATGCCCGGCAACGTCCTGCTGGCTTTTTCGATAAACGGCGAATAAGGCGAGAGACAGTTGCACACCGGGATTCAGCGAAATGTGACTCCCGGTGTGCTGTTTCAGGATTTCAGTCCCGAACACCGTTGCAACTGAACTCAATCAAAAGCATTCCCCTGGCGTCACTTTTCTTGGTTAACGCTGCCTTTTTTAGTACCTTGTTACAGGTAATAATAATCACAATAAACCATGCATAGAAAAATCACCCAGTGGTCAGTTGTTGTGGCAGTGGCCGGTTTCCTGTTCGGCTTTGACACTGCTGTCATTTCCGGGGCTGACCAGCCAATCCAGTCGCTGTGGCAAACCAGTGACCTGGTTCATGGCCTGTTTATCATGTCCTCCGCCCTCTGGGGCACCGTGCTTGGTGCCCTTTTCGGCAATATTCCCTGCGAGATTTTCGGGCGCAGGAAAACGCTGTTCAGCATCGGCCTGTTGTATTTTGTTTCCGCACTCGGCTCTGCCCTGGCACAGGATCCCTATACCTTTGCTGTCCTGCGATTTATTGGCGGACTCGGAGTTGGCATATCCTCCATCGTGGCCCCTGCCTATATTTCGGAGATCGCACCTGCCACGCATCGTGGCCGCCTGGTAGCGCTATACCAGTTCCAGATTGTGTTCGGCATCCTGACTGCCTATGTCTCCAATTACGTCCTGGCTACCACCCTGGGACTGAACTGGCGCTGGATGCTGGGGGTGGAAGCAATCCCTGCCCTGGTTTATCTCTACCTGGTGACGGGGATCGAGGAAAGTCCGCGCTGGCTGCTACTGCGCAAGAATGACGAGGCAGGCTGCCGCAAGGTGCTTGCCTACACCAACGCCGACAACGTCGATGGCATCATCCAGGACATTCGCCATGCCCGGCACGAGTTCACCCAGGACTCACTATTCAGGAAAGCCTATGCATTTCCCATTGTCCTTGCCTTCCTGCTGGCATTTTTCAACCAGTTATCCGGCATCAATTTCATCATTTACTTTTCACCCCGGGTGTTTGAACTGGCGGGACTCAATGCCAGTTCTGCCCTGCTCTCGACTGCCGGCATAGGACTGGTCAACCTGGTGTTCACCATGGCAGGTATGGCATTGATTGACCGGTATGGACGCAGAACCCTGATGCTGATCGGCTCGTTCGGCTACATCATTTCCCTGGCCACGGTGTCCTGGTCTTTTGCCACCGGTGCTGGCGGCATGATCGTCGTCATTTTCATTTTTCTCTTTATTGCCTCACACGCCATCGGCCAGGGTGCTGTGATCTGGGTGTTTATTGCGGAAATTTTTCCAAACAATGTGCGTACCAAGGGCCAGTCACTGGGTTGCGGCACACACTGGGTCTTTGCCGCGTTGATTACCCTGGTGATGCCAACAGTGCTATCGCGGTTTGATGGCGCCACTATTTTTTCCTTCTTTGCCGGCATGATGGTGCTGCAACTGGTCTTCGTCGTGTTCCTGATGCCTGAAACCAGGGGGAGAACACTGGAGTCCCTGGCAGAAAACCTCTCATCGCATCCCGAACATTAAGGAACATTGGTCATCACCCAGACCTTTTGATGAGGATAGACACAGGATGCATTCATGACACTGAAACTGGGACTATTGGGTGCAAACATTGCACGCTCCAGGATGCCGCGCCTGCAGCAGTATCTGGCCAACCTTGCGGATGTGGCGATGGATTACGTCCTGCTTGATACGCATGAGCTTCCCCCGCTGTCACCCCGGGAACACATCCGGCTTGCCAGGGATAAAGGATTTGTCGGGCTCAATATCACCCACCCTTTCAAGCAGGACATTTATCCCCTGGTGAAATCACCCTGCATCCAGGGGCACGAACAGATCGGTTCCTACAATACCCTGTTACTTGATAAGGAAGATATCAGGGGCGCCAATACCGATTACAGTGGCTTTAAAAAAGCCTACGAAAAAATCATGGGCCGTGAAGAACCGGGACGGGTTTTGCTTTGCGGTGCCGGTGGTGTCGGCCGGGCTGTGGCCTCAGGGCTTGGCGACAAGGGATGCAGGGAACTGCTTGTCCATGATACATCCCGGGCGCAGGCCCAATCACTGGTCACCTTACTGGAAAGCCGGCAGGTTTCAGCACGGATTGTAGAACATGATGAATTACCCGATGCCATCAAGTCAGCCGATGGCCTGGTGAACTGTACTGCCGTAGGCATGAACAATAGTACCGAGTCAGTCATCGACCCTGGTTACATCAACACGCAAAGATGGGCTTTTGACGCGGTATACACACCCTTGAACACCGCCTTCCTGGGCAATTGTCGCAATGCAGGGTTAGAATGTATTTCAGGTTTTGATTTGTGGATTTTCCAGGGGCTGGATGCATTCCGGCTCTTTACAGAGGTGGAGATTGAAGCAAGCGATGCACTACTGAAGGAAACGTTAAGCTGGCTGAACTGAACGACTGGCATTGATTCCATAACAAAATAACAAGCCTGTCTCCTGAAGTCAGGCATACCTGGAACATCACACCATGTTTAACAAGATTTTATTTGGCAATAACAAAACCGACACTCAAACCCGACGTGCAACTGCTAGCGGCTGGATTGGCTCGGTTCTCGAGTATTACGACTTTTTCATCTATGCCACTGCCTCGGCACTGGTGTTTCCACAACTGTTCTTTCCTTCTGATGATCCCCGGGTTGCCCTGGCAGCCTCACTGGCCACCTACGGTGTCGGCTACGTAGCCAGGCCGATCGGTGCCATTGTCCTTGGTCACTGGGGAGACACCCATGGCCGTAAAAAAGTCCTGTTGCTGTGCATGTTCCTCATGGGCGGCTCCACCATGGGCGTCGGCCTGTTACCAACCTATGAACAAATTGGCTGGCTGGCCCCGCTGCTACTGGTGATATTGCGCCTGATCCAGGGCTTTGCCGTTGCCGGCGAAATCTCCGGTGCAAGTACCATGATCCTGGAACATGCGCCTTCTGATCAGCGCGGATTTTACGCCAGCTTTACCCTGCAAGGCGTCCAGGCCGGCCAGATTCTCGCGGCGGCCATTTTCCTGCCCCTGGCCTACGCCCTGTCACCAGAGGGCTTCGAAAGCTGGGGCTGGCGCATTCCCTTCCTGCTCAGTTTCCTTGTCATCATTGCGGCCTTCATCATTCGTCGCAGCGTGGAAGAAACACCTGTGTTCAATGCGAAAGTGGAAAGCAGCGAAGTACAGATCATTCCTGCCCTGACGGCGATACGTGAACACTGGCCCAACATGCTGCGGGTAGTAATCATGTCATTGATGAACGTGATTCCCGTCGTCACCACTGTTTTTGGGGCTGCCTATGCTGTCCAGGAAAGCTACGGCATTGGTTTTTCTACTTCCGTGTATTTGTGGATCCCGGTCCTTGGCAACATCGTAGCCGTTGTGGTCATTCCCTTTGTTGGCAAATTGTCCGACAGGGTTGGACGACGCAAACCCGTCATAGTCGGCTCGCTGGTAGCCGGACTGCTCTCCTTTGCCTACCTTTATGCCATCAGTATCCACAACGTGCCCCTGGCCATTGTGCTGTCGCTGTTGATGTGGGGAGTGATCTACCAGGGCTATAACGCCGTTTTTCCGAGTTTCTACCCGGAACTGTTCCCTGCCCGGGTAAGAGTCTCTGCAATGGCCATCTCACAAAACCTGGGGACCATGATCACGGCATTTTTCCCGGCCATTTTTGTAGCCATTGCACCACCAGGCGCCGATCAGATCCCACTGAAAGTGGGTGGGTTTGCTTTAGCCGTTACGATAGTGGTTGCACTCACTGCCTTTAGCGCCAGGGAAACCCATCGCAGCGAGATCGAATAGCAAAATACTCAAGGAAAAACACCAAAGCGGTCAGGGTAAGGTGTGAAACATCTTACCCTGACCGCTGGATTCAGTTGCTGAAGTCAAAGATATCGCCTTCCTCGTCCGGCGGCGTCATGCCTTCCTCGAAATACTTCTCCCAGATCTGGGCCCAGGGACGGCCATACATGTCCGGCACCTCGTACTCGATGGTCTCACCCGGAGCTACCGGTGTCGCATAACCATCAATCGGGAAGATTGTCTGGATACATTCGATATACACGGCCGGATCGCCTTCGTCGAAATCACTGACTTTTGGATAGTTGCGCACGATGCGTATCGGGTCGACAAAGGCTTCGGGATCGTAGAGGATCGCTTCATGGTTGATGGCCGTGACCTCGCCAGCGTCATCACGCATCGCAGTGTAAATCTCGATCGTCTGCATTTTGCTGGAAAACTCAAATACCCCGTGCCCCGCCCAGCCCTGGATATTGGATGTCCAGGTGATCAGCGCATCTCCGTCCCAGAAACCGATGGTATCGCCATACCAGCGTGGTACATCGGCGCCTAGCCGCGGCACCTGGCCGTCAAACTCGAACTCACGGCCGACATGGATATTCGTGACAAAGTTGTCAGCGATGCCTCCCATGAACTGGACAAGCTTTGGCGTTACCAGCACAGACCAGGGTGCCTGGACCGCCGCAGAGTACCAGCGCCGCATGAAACCTTCCGGCCAGCAGTATTGCGAGGGCCACTGGGCCGCATTGGTGACGGCCTGGTGGTAGGCATCCTGGACAAAACGCTGCTGGTATTCCGGTGTGAGCACCGACAATACCGTGGGAAACTGGACAGCAACCATCAAGGAGTACCAGCTGTCGAAGAAACCACCGGGACCGAAACGGCCATTCATGCCATGGGGCAGCGACTCCCAGGTGTGTTCGGTAGGCCCGCCGCGCGCCTCGGTTTCCTCTAGCAGTGCCTCGTAATGCGCCTGTGCCGTATCAAATCCATACGGACTGACGATACCTTCACGCGGAATATCCCAGTCGCACTCACCCCAGGCCGCCGTGCGCGGTGGATCGTCACCCATCATCCCCGTATTGTTGGCACCACGTTGCGATTCAAGAGCGAACGGACTGTTGCAGCGAAAGTAACGGGGATCACTCCACAGTTCCACATCAGCATAAAAGTCAGATGAAGTAAAAAGATCAGTCTCCAGCGGCTCAACGCCGTCCGGCGAATCACCATTGAACGCGCTGCCGATCCTGATCTCAGGACGGCCAAACATGGTCATTGGCCCCACGAAGGGGTAGTTCTCAATCTGCTCCTGGATGCGGCGCTCCTGCTCAGAGTCGCTGGAAGGACCGAACGAGAAGGTGAGTTCCGGTACCGCCCCGACAATCGGAGCACCGCGACCGACACTGATAAAGCCCGGATCGGCAATCTCTTGCGCGCCTGCAGGCGCGGCAAAAATAACTGCAAGAATGGCGGTGACCTGGAATGGTTTACTGCGAATCATGTTTCTTCCTCTTGTCTTACAAACCAAAGGGGTCAGAGTAAACTGGTTTCCAGGTTACTCTGACCCCTGTTGATTCGAAATTAAATCCCTTCGGGCCTTTGGACCAGCTCTCCGAATTCTAGTGGCGATACTGCGTGACAATATCGTCCAGTTCAAGCTGCTGGCAGTGCCCTCGCTCCACGCCAACAAGACTGGCACGGGCATTATCGCCACCCTGTTCATCAGCCAGCGTCATCAGCATTGGGGTCATCTTCCAGGGCTGCAACAACACCTGGGGATCCTCGACCGTCACCTCAAACATGACCTCATTACCCTGGCGCGTGAAACGCTCGGTGACCTTCATGTCTTCGGAGTGGAAAAAGCCGCCACGCGCAAGCCATGTTGCCGGGGTGAATCCAATTGACTCGATCACCAGCGTATCGCCTTCCCAGTGACCGACTGAATGGCCGGTGTACTTGGTCTGGATTACCTCTCTTTGGCTGATCTGCCTGCCATCAGTGGCAATCACGCGGAACTCGGGATAGCCGCCACCGCCATCACCACCGCTGCCGTAAAGCAGCGTAATGTCATTTTCAGTATGGAATATCCGTCCCGGAGCACCCTGTCGTGGAATTCCCATCGGCTGACAGGTCATGATGGGGTCGTAACGGTTGGTCCACATATCGAGCCAGATCACCTCGTCCCAGTGCTCGGGACGATAGATTGGCCGGTTCGGTCCGAAGCGCGAAGCGGCTTCGAACGCAAAGTCGATCGTCTGATTCCACGCCGTACTGCAGCCATCAAGTTGCGTTGGTGCACAACGACGGCTGCCATAGTTCCAGATGAAAAACTTGCTGGGGCTACTCCACATGCCCGTCAGGTCAGGTTTGCCATCCGCCAGGCGCGGTGTCGGTGCGGTGGAGGAAAGCACCGGAGCTTCCTGGTCGGTGCCGTACATGTCAACCGGCTGCACGGGCATTCCGCTGACACTCGGAGGCACGGGGACAACGACATAGACGCTACCTGTTTCGGTTTGCCTGGTGCGCAGGTCCCGCATCACCTCACCATTCTTGCTCTCGGTCATGGTGCCGGCCATATAGACTTCGATCAGGTGCAGGTCATTGTTGTAGTCGTCGTTGTCGCCGTACTCGAATTCATAGGTATTGCCTTCGTGCGTGACCACCACGGACTCGGCCATGAAGCGATCATCGAGCCGGGCAACACCGGTTGCGCCCTCGACGCCGGGAATCGGGAAGCTAATAACCGGTGTGGTGCCTTCCCAGCGCACTGACGTGTCGCCGAGTGTCATCGAACCACCCTCGAGCAATCCGCCCGGATTACGCCAGACTTTGCGCAACGGTATGCCGGCCCCGGCAAGGGCGGCCTTCGCTGCACCAAATGGACTGGCCCAGAGGCGAATCCGGCGTTCTGCCAAGGTATCCGGCATCGCCGTCACATTGCCTTCTCCGGACACCAGGCCAGCACCGGGGCTGCTTGCATCCCAGGCATAATTCCCGCTCAGGACCTCGACGTTGGAATACGTTTCACCGTTAGGCAAGGTGCAGTTGATCTGGGTGCGGTAGCCCGGCTCCTGGAAGCTCGCACTGATGCGATAGCCGGATGAACCCAACTCGCCCTCTCTCGGGCCAACCTCAAAGGGAGCGATGCGGCAATCCTGACCGTTGACCTTGATGGTGCCTTCCGCTCGATACTCCAGTGACACGATGAGCTCGTGCTCCTCGATGCCCCGCAGCATACCCATGTGCCAGGTCCAGTTCATCAGCACCGATTTCAGGTCGCGTGCTTCCGGCTCAGGTGTATATAAATCCGGTGGCGGACCGAATTGCGCACTCGCTGTCGGCGCCAGAGCCATGGTAATTGCAAGCGACATTCCCGCGGCGGCCAGATTTTTAATCATTCCCTTGTACAAGGCCATGATTGATTCCCCCTTGATTAGATTGACGCTTGAGTATTATTCGATTTCGAATTCGATGGTGCGATCACCATCCAGCGTGATTGACCGGATGAAGCCCAATGGCTTGCCGTTACGGGCCGGAAAGTAGGAAATGGTGACGACATCCCCGGCAATCACCGTGTTGGGGCCTTCGCCGCTGAAACCGAGGCTGGCCAGCGTATTCGCCGATCCGGTGGTCAACTCCCATTCGGTCAACGTGCCGTCGTCGCCCGGCGCCTCCAGCCTGATGACACCATGTGGATTGATGAACTGGATGCTTTTAACAACACCAGTCACTTCACCTTGTGCACGAATGTTGTACACCGCCGAAAGAGAATGATGCCCCCATGCCGCACTGGCCATAAGCCAGCTAGCGACCGTGAATAACAATGTCCGTTTGATCATCGTGTTTGCCCCTTGAATGTGAAGTCTCCAGCTACTCAACTATTCAACCAATGCAACTAATGCAACCTTGCAATGGCTCCGCTATTCGCCTACCGCACACATCTGGCTCATGCCCGGAAAGAGTATCACAGGGTCTAACCCTCAACAATTGGACCTGGCCAGCACATTCCGACAGATAAAACTTGACAGTTCAGGGCCTGGAACAGGCAAAATTGCCCGTATCGATGAGTTCCCGGAGTCGGCAAACGACCATGCGCGCCTTGCTGTTTTGCGTAAATTTCCTGCTTGTGGCCCTGGCAATCGGCCCAACAGACGGTCATGCCCAGTCCTCGCGGGATTTTGTTTTCAACGACGAAGACGGCCACCTGCTCATACGCTTTACCGGCATTGGCCCGGAAGGACTCGACCCGGAGCAGGTCGACGAAGTCAGTAACCAGGAATTCTCGCAAATGGTCCACGACCGGCTGCGGGCGGATTTGCGCTTTGATGTCGAGCCGCATGATACCGACTGGGCCGCACACATGACAGCGAAAATCTCCAGCCACCTCAAGGATTCCACCGAACACCAGTTCACCGATATCACCACGGATTGTCGCGCAATCTCATGCCGGGTCATCATGGCACAACCTGGCGAATGGCAACTGGATCGGCAACTCGTGGTCCTTAATGATATCCAGGCCGCTCTCGACCTGTTCATCGCCAATCACCGGGACGAGTTCAAGACAGGTTTCATGATCACGGCTTACAACCAGGATTTCCAGACACCGCATATCAAGGCATTTCTGAGCCGCATCGATTCAATAGGGTCAGAATAATCTGTCCCTTTGCTTATTGTGGACCGTGACAGCTAGACTACGGGTACTGATAAAAAGGAAAGGCAATCATGAAAAACGATGCTCTGCAGCTGGTCACTTTGGCGTTGATGACCTTCACCACAACTTCCACACTTGCGCAGACAGTCGCAGAGATCGATTTCGACAGCGTGGGGCGAGCCTGGCCACTTGAAGCCGATTTGAACGAATACCACATGACCGGCGCAACTTTGCGCCAGGGGCTGGGTAATCCAGCCTATCGGACGCAGATCCCGTTTGATCCACGGCGCGATCCGGAGACCGGGTTTGTCGGTTCCGCGCGCGACGGTGAGTCGCCATCGGGAATCGAGCCACTCGACGTGGACCTGTTCACGACCACTGACTTCTACCAGGATCGTGAGCTGTGGAGTGATCCCCGCTACTTTCGCTGCAACAGCTCTGCCGCACTCGAAGATTTTCGCGGCGGGGAGGCTTTGATCAGAGACAATTCACCAGAATCAGCGCCCTGGGGTTATTGCGACCGCGATTACCCACGCGAATCCATCGTGAGCCCCTACCCGTTCAGGACCGCTCAAGCCCATTACGAAGCCCTGCTCGAGGAAACACGCGGGCGCGGCGGCCCCACCGAACACACTTATGCCACGGTGCCCGGTGAGTGGACCGGGCGCTACCAGCATCCCGCGCGTGCAGATAACCAGTATTGGATCCGTATGCGCCACGTGCAGATTCCGACCATCCTGTCGTTGCTGACCCCGGAATACCAGCAGCGTATGGTGCAGGAGGCCTATCACCATGGCCATACCAATGCCCCGCAGTGGCCATCCCAATACTGCTGGCCGGAAGGCTTCATGCGCCGCTGGCACGAGTCCGCAATCTGGGATCAGTCCATCATGGTGACCCCGAACCTGGTGCAGGTCCTGGCTGGTGTGGCACGTAACTTCATTACCAATATTCACATTGGCCGCGAATTCAATATGGAAGGACAAGTCCCGCGCCTGGGTGCTGACGTGCCGCGCTGGTACGGCGAGACCATCGGTTTCTGGGACGGCGATGTGCTGATCACCTGGACCTCGAACATCCAGGGCTGGACCAGCCATGCCTCGTTCGAGCACTCGAACCAGATGCAGACCATCGAGATCTACACACCCAACCGCGACGACAACGGCAACTTCCTGGGGCTGAATCATGAGTCGATTCTTTACGACCCCGAGGCACTGGTTGAACCGGTACGCATTATCCGCAATATCACTCGACTCAGTGGATTCGAGGAAGGCAATCCGCAGCCGTTTATCGAATGCGTGCCAACAATCTACCCTTTCGAGGGCACCGGAACACCGGTCAATCCCGGTGACGTGATCGAGTACGAAATACCGGATATGTACGGACGGCCCTGGGCGGAAATCTGGGAGACCTACTGGGAAGACGGCATGGAGCAACCGGAAGAGGAAGATATTTTCAGCTTCGAGTGACCAGTTAGGAGAGTGTCCCGGATTGAAACCATGGTGTGGTTCTACCGTACTGAAGCCTCGAGCAGGAGTGCAAATGAATTTAAAACCAGGACACTACCTTAATTAGCGAGACACTGATAACTTAGTATCTTTCATCAAGCATCCAGGGGGAGCTGATGTCCAATCTTTTGCCACGTCTGTTGCTGATCGCATCCACACTCTTCTTGTCCGCTTCACCAGCCTGGGCCCATCACAGCTGGGCGCCCTACGACCTGGAGTCAGAAGTGACACTGGAGGGGCAGATCATTGAATACAAATGGGCCAACCCGCATACCTACATTCAGTTGCAAACAACGAGCGCAGACGGCGCCAGCCAGGTGTGGCAGATAGAAGCGTCCTCTGCAGTGGTCATGCGCAATCGAGGCTGGGCCTCCGATACCGTCGCCGTGGGAGACCGGGTCACCATCTTCGCCAATCCCTCCAGTAATCCGAACCAGACCATGGGATTAGGGGCCCGACTGATAACACCCGACAATATGCTGCTGGAAATGCGCCAGGTCAACAGCGGCGCGCCGGTTGTCGTCGTACCTGAGAAGGGGTCGGAAAGCCTGGCCGGAAAGTGGCGCACTACCTCCAACCCAGAAGTCAGCAGACATTTTTTCTTCTTCGAACCAACGGACTGGCCACTGACTGAAGCGGGCTTGCGCGCCCATGCGACCTTCGAGAACGCAGACAACCCGGGCAAGAACTGCGTTGCCTATGCGTCGCCGTTCCTGATGATCATCGGTGATGCAAAAACCATTACGCTTGGTGAGGATGATATCATCATTCGTACTGAGCTTGAGATTGCCGAGAGAATTATTCATATGAACGAGACCTCCCATGAGGGCATTGAGCCTTCAGTGCAGGGCCATTCGATCGGGCACTGGGAAGGCGATGTACTGGTGGTCGACACAGCGCGGTTTGCCGAACATGGCATGGGCAATGCACAGAAACTGCCGTCAGGGCCGGACAAGCACCTCACAGAGCGCTTCCAACTGAGCCAGGACGGTACAAGTATCACTTACAGTTTCGAGATGACAGACCCAACCTACCTGACCGCGCCAATCAGTTATGAGATGGAGTGGGTCTACGCCCCTGACTTCGAGATGATTCAAATGCCTTGTGATCCGGAAAGCGCCCAACGGTATCTGGAATTGCCGGAGAGCTTTCTTGAAGAGTAAAAGACTTTAATCAAAGATGACCGGGTAACTTGAAAATTAAATTACCCTGCCCCCCTTTGATTTCCTTCATTAGCGAAGGTATGTAGGCAGAACGAAGAGAACGAAAAAAACATACAGCAGTAACGAGGCAAGAAAAACTCCAATTATCCTGTTCTTTCTCTTCTTTTTTTTCTTCCAGTGCATGCAGATAATCTTGCAGCTCATGATCTTCAATAGATCCGCAATGAGGACATCTGTCCTCTTCTTCAGCATAGTCCAGGTGGCACCGCGCGCAATTTCTGGTGGGTGTGGATTTTGCGTAACGTGTCCAGGATAAACCTATATTTCCCCAACCCATCATCTTCTCCTTGCAGAGGCAAAATATGTCATGTCACCTGGCATGACGGCTGCGCCAGGAACAAAGGGACTATACCTTTCAACCAGGCCTTTCAATCAGGAGTTTTTCTGACCTGACTTGATAAACCTGAAAATGCTCCATGCTGTCACAATTATCGCTGCAATCATGATGGTGCCAAGCATCATGGGAGTATTCAACAGCTGAAACATTTCAATGCCGGACAATCCCAGAATCAACAGAAGCCACAAAACCAGCATGAGGGCAGAAGACCAATTCATTATGCCGGTCTGAGC
>Ga0181563_10000651_pt1 | contig 33570 bp, 21 predicted proteins | sample 011ome_25_FD_133759 | JGI IMG/M metagenome (GOLD analysis project Ga0181563, IMG submission 133759) | Coastal salt marsh microbial communities from the Groves Creek Marsh, Skidaway Island, Georgia - 011512CT metaG (megahit assembly) | ecosystem: Environmental > Aquatic > Marine > Intertidal...
TCCTAATTTAAGGCGTCAAACTGGCCCAGATAAAGCTAGAAAAGATTCGTATTCTGCTCTTGTGTTAGGAAACTGGATGGCAAAAATACATTTTGATTCAAATGATAAAGGAATAGAAGACGCTTTCGAAACTTTTACCCCTATGTTTATTAATTAGTTGAAAGTTACATTGTAACTTTTATTATACTTTATAGGGAACTTTCATTCAACTTTGTGTAATATTATAAGATGTCAAAAAGAAAATATACAAAACGATCTGACTACTGGGACAAATTCAACACCCATAAAGGTCAACCATTGTCAGATATGTTTGAGGCTAACGCTAATCAGCAGGCTAACCAATATGAACCTCAATTGGTAGGAGAGCCTTTTTATGCTTACGAGTCTAAAGCTTACAGTAGAACATCTGTTAACGGTAATGAAGTGGCATCAAGAAGAAATAACGCAGCTATAGGCCCTAAAATTTTTCCATATGCGAATATTAGAAATGGTATGTCGCCATATAATTATGGTATTGATGGCGTTAATGTTAGGGATGCTATAGAGCTATGCCAAAAAGCTTATTGCAATATCGCTATTTTTAGAAATTCTGTTGATATGATGTCGGATTTTGCTAATTCCACTTTGTACTTAGAAGGTGGCAGCGCAAGATCTAGAACATTTATTAATGCTTGGTTAAAAAAAATTAAAATTTGGAATTTAAAAGACCAGTTTTTTAGGGAGTATTATCGTAGTGGTAATGTATTTCTTTATACTATTGATGGCAAGTTTAATTTAGAAGATTTTACAAAACTTAGGAATATTGGACTAATTGGTCAAGTCAATAAACTGCCGATTAGATATATTCTTTTGAACCCTTTTGATATGGCGGCAAAAAGATCTACATCTTTTGAGAACGGTTTATATGAAAAAATATTGAGCGAGTATGAGCTAGAGCGTCTTCAAAACCCAAAAACAGATGAAGACAAAGAACTTTATAAGGCGTTAACGCCAGAAATGCAAAAGAAAATAGATCAAGGCGGATATTATACCGATGGCATGAAAGTCGCCTTAGATCCAGCCAAATTAAGATATTCTTTTTACAAAAAGCAAGACTACGAACCGTTTGCTGTACCTTTTGGTTTTGGTGTTTTAGATGACATTAACTTTAAGATGGAGATGAAGAAGATAGATCAGTCTATCTGTCGAACCATTGAGAACGTTGTTTTATTGATAACTATGGGAACAACCCCTGATAAGGGCGGAGTTAATCCTCGTAATATAACTGCAATGCAAACTTTATTTCAAAACCAAAGTGTTGGAAGAGTTTTGGTTAGCGATTATACTACAAGCGCAGAATTTATTATCCCAGATCTTAAAAAGGTTATCGGTCCTGAAAAATATGAAGTTGTTAATCAGGATATTAAAGGAGGCTTGCAGAATATAATTTTAAACCAAGAAAAGTTTGCCAGTACGGAAATTAAAGCTCAAATGTTTTTGCAACGCTTGAATGAAGCTAGAGAGGCTTTTCTTAATGATTTCTTGCAAACAGAAATTAAAAAATTATGTAAGGATTTTGGTTTTAGAGATGTGCCGCAAGCCAAGTTTGAAACTATAGATCTTAAAGATTCAGCTCAAGTTCAGCGTGTTATTACTCGTATGATGGAACTTGGAATTCTCCCTCCAGAAGAAGGAATTAAAGTTATTGAGACTGGAGTTTTTCCAAAAGAAACAGAATTAAGAAAATCTCAAGAGAGGTTTATAGAAGACAGAAAAAAAGGATTTTATAACCCTATTGTTGGTGGCGTTCCGTTATACGAAGGAGAAGAAGAAATTGTTGAAACAAAAACTCCTAATATTCCTAAATCTCCCGGTAGACCAAATGGCGCGAAATCTTTCGCTAAAGAAAAATATTCTGTAGACGGTATAAAAAGTATAGTAGACCAAACTAATAAACTTTATGCTTTTATGACTTCTGAAGCTAGATCTTCTTTTAAAAAGAAAAGGTTAAATAAAGATCAAAAAGAAATTTTAGCTCGTATATGTGAAAGCATTATTGTTTCTACAGAACAAAACGAGTGGGAACAGAAGGCAAAAGCTTGCTTACATGATAATAGCTTAATGTTAAAACTCGATACTATGAAAGAGGTTTCAGAGATTAGCGCTAACCACTTATTAGATGATTATGCTGCCGCGATTTTATATCATAGCAATAAAAATTCCAAATTGCAATAAAAAAGTGTAATAACCATAGATGGATCAATCAAAATTTAAATACAAAACAAGTTTTAACTTTAGCATTTATGCGACAAATGATTTAGAAAATGATTTGTCTATTAGTTTGGCATCGTTGAACAATTTGCGCCCTTTGATTCCTAGCTCAGTAGATCTTGAGAAGAACATCGATTTAGTCGGTGTTGCTTTTAATGCTGCTGTCGTTAATAAGTTCAATAAAAATGGTGACGGAATAAACTCTGAAACTGCTGATGAAATTTTAAAATATTTTGTATACAAGCCTACCAATATAGAACACAAAAAAGAAAAAGTTGTAGGTCACATTGTAAACGCAGGATTCACAGATTTAAATAATGATAAGATTTTAACTTCTAAAGAGGCCGCTTCTCGAAAAAACCCTTACTATATTTCTTTAGCCGCTGTAGTTTATAAGACGGTTAATCCAGAGTTTGCTAACGCATTAATTCAAGCTAGTGATCCTGAAAGCGAAGCCTACAATAAAATTTCTGCAAGTTGGGAGTTAGGTTTCAATGATTACCATATAGCTGTTGGGTCTACAGACCTAGAAGAAGCAAGAATAATAACAGAGCCAAATGAAATAGAAGATATGAAAAAATATCTAAAAAGTTTTGGCGGATCTGGTAAACTAAGCAACGGAGACCCTGTTTATAGGTTAGTAACCGGAGAAGTTTTTCCTTTAGGTATTGGTTTTACTTCTAATCCTGCGGCAGATGTTCAAGGAATTTTTATAGAAAAAAATGATGATATTACTCTTAAAGATTCCGAAGAAAGCTCTGATAAATCAGAAAACCAAACAATTTCTATAGAAAACAGTAGAAAAATTTCACAAAAGAGTGAAAATAATGTAAAAACAAATAATAATACAGATATCATGGATACCCAAGAAATCATACAAGAGTTCGGGAAAATTCTTGATAGCAAGCTTTCTGAAAAAGCTGAATTCTCGCAAGAGGCTGTTGCTAGTATCTCTACCTTTGTCGCTGACAAAATTAGAGAGAAAGATGTCGAGTTCCAACAGGAGCGTGACGCCTTAGAGCAGCAAAAAATTCAAGCCGCTGAAGATGCTGAAAAAGCAAAAGCTTCTATCTCTGAATTAGAAGAGAACCTAAAAACTGCTCAAGACAGAATCACTGATCTTGAGGGTTCTATCGCTGCGCAACAAGCAGAAGAAATTTTCAATAGTAGAATGGAGACTGTCGATGAAGGATTTGATCTTTCTGATAGTGACCGTGCTATTATTGCAAAAGAAGTTCAAGCTCTGGATAGTTCAGAGGCATCTTTTGAGACTTATCAAGAAAAGTTGAACTCACTACTACATCATAAAAGCAAAGCTTTTAAGTTGGAGCAGGAAGAGCAACTTTCCAAGAGAGTCGAGCAAGAAGTCGAAAAACGTATCGCTTCTATTGAGGCCCCAGAGCCAACGGCTACTCCTGAAAAGGAAGTGGAAGAAGTTAAAGCCTCTGAGACCGATGTCGAAGAAGTTTTAGATAGAGCAGAGGCTTCCGAAGAGGCTCCTGTTAACAATAATGGAGCTTCAGCTCAAGAAGAGTCTCTTCTTACAAAATTCAGCAAAGCTTTCAATAAAGAAAACATTCAAATTAAATATTAAAAATTATGGCACTTAGATTATTACCCTTCAGACAATATTCTGACAATGATGTGGTCAATTTGTTTGCAAACCAAACAGTTGACGCTACGCCTAGCACTAACGGAAACGGTAGTGCTGGAGTGATGGTCAAGGTATTAAGCGGAAATCTTAATAAAGACGTTATCGACTTGATCGATTCTAGCTACCTTGGAAAAACTGACTACCCCTTCTTGGGCGCAGATAAGTATCCTACTGTAGCTTTAAGAGCAACCGCTGCCACCGAAGACGCTCCTGTTCTCGGTGTGACCTTGAGACAAACAGTTGAAACCGACGAAAACGGTGAAAAACTCATCTATAACCCTGTCAAAAAAGACGAGCTTCAAGCTGTTCTTAGCGGGCAGGCTGTACCTGTAGCAACCAAAGGTTTGTTTACGTTTGATGAGGCAGCTTACGAGAAAGATGCAAATTTTGCTCCCGGCAATCTTGCTATCATTTCCGCAAACGCAGGTAAACTCTCTGGTATTGCTTGGGCAAATACTTCAGGAGAAACCATTGTTGGTACCATTTTGGGAACTGGAAACAGAACTTCTCAGCTTGGTGTGGCTGATCAATTCGCAGGGACTGGCACAGCGCAATATGCACTCGTTCAGTTAGATTGCTCTTTAAGTAGCACTTATACTGCGTAATAAAAAGAAAGGACTTATAAAACAATGAATATTACATTAAAAAGAACCGATGATCAATTGGAATTAGTCAAAGCGATGGCTTCACGTAACAGAGATGTTGCATACGCCGCTCAAGTCGCTTTAGCTGAATTTATTGGTCCAGTTTTGGCGGAAGTTATCAACAATGCTCCTACGATTAGTAATTTATTTACTTCTCTTCAGTTTAACGCTGATGACAACCCTTCCATTCCTTTGGACCTCTATCACGACATTTTCGACGAAGATTACATCAAAGTTTATAGCCAGTCTGTTGCTGGTGGTTTACCTACTAACTACGTGCAGCCAACTGCTGCTGAGTTAAAGTTCACCACTTACAGCTTAGATTCTGCTGTTTCTTTTGATCGTAAATATGCTTCTCGTTCACGTTTAGACGTTGTGGGCAAAACTTTCACAAGAGTTGCTCAGGAAGTTTTATTAAAGCAAGAAAGAACATCTGCTAATCTTTTGTTTACCGCTGCAGCTAACGCTAGCACTGGTACTAGCGGTGTTACTGCTGCTAATAAGCATGTTTTCCGTACTGCTCAAGCCAATAGATTCTTATTGGATGACTTGAATAAGCTGTTCACAAAAGCTAAAAGAATTAACGCTTCTTTTGTTGGCGGTACTCCTAGTGGTGCTCGTCGCGGAGTAACTGATCTCTTGGTTTCTCCTGAAGTCGTTGAGAGCATTCGTGCAATGGCATACAACCCTGTCAACACTATAGCTCCTAATGGTGGAGCACCTCACAATCAAACCGATGGCGTTGTTTTAACTGACAATGTTAGGTCTGAGATTTTCTCTCAGAGCGGCTTGACTGAGTTTTATGGTGTTTCTATCATGGAAGTGTTAGAAATGGGCGTAGGCAAGCGATTCAACACTGTATTCGATACTGTGGCAGGATCTACTACATACTTAGACCATGGCTCTTTAACAGCATCTAGCGTATTTAATGGTGCAACAGAAGAGCTTATTCTTGGTTTAGATCGCAGCCGTGACGCATTAGTTCGCGCTGTAGCTGTTGATTCTGAGTCTGGCGGAGAGTTTAACTTGGTCGCAGATGACCAATTTTCTTCTCGTCAACAGAGAATCGGTTATTATGGATCTCTTGAAGAGGGTCGTATGGTCCTTGACAACAGAGCCATTGTTGGATTGATTATGTAATCTGTCTTTCAGAAGCTTGTAGCGTCACCCTTTCGGGGGTGGCGCTTTTTTTATTTGAATAAACACATTTGATCTTTAATATATATAAGATATGACAAGAAAGAAAAAGAAAGCAAAAAAAGTTACATCAGTAGATGATCTTAACAACTTTTCTAGCGGAAAAATCGAAGATGAAGATATTAGAAAAACGAAAGAGCTTGAAGAAGCTCTTGGCATTAAGCATGTCAATCCTTTTGGCACTAATGATCCTAAGATTTTCGAAGAAAAGCTTAATGATAGTAATTTAGCGGACTTGCAGAGATTATGTCAAAAAGTAGGCATTTTTCCTAGCCATGAAAAATCTAGGCTGAAAGAGTCTTTGAAAAAAGAATTTATAAGAGTCACCAAAGGCTCCAGAACAATAGTCTTACAACAAGAATTAGATATCATGCATCCTGATCACCCTGATCATCAAAAAGCAAAAAATATTATAGAAGGTTTTTAAATTTTGCTGGTTGACTCTGCAGTCAGGACCTAAGGTTCGAAATGAATCAGGTCTATCTATAAGGTGATGCCTGATTCGAGCAACCAGCTGACTGTAATAAAAAAGCCCCCCAAAAAATGGGGGGCTTTCTTTGTTGTTGATTTTAGCCTGCGCTATAAGAAGCTGCTTCAGACTTTTTCTTCCCTAAGGGGAAAAATGAGAGAGTTCTGAACAACTGATAACTGCCATCCATAATTACTCCACTTGAAGTATCGTTAGATCCTCCGATTTGACATGAGAATGTTAAGTCAGCTGTTTGATTGTCTCCTATTGTATTGGAGAAAGACTCTCCTTCGAGCCTTGCATTTTTGCACTGAATTTGTATTTTCTTGTCGGAACTTCTTCCTCCTGTTGTTGGGTCACAACCGTACAAAGTAAGAGTAAAGTTATGGTGTTGAACGTTGCACAAAGCATGGAATATATTGTTAGCTTTTAGCTCCGATACAACAACAGATAAACTTACATCTACATTTAGAGGTAAATCGATCACTCTAGCATAACCAAAAGTGCTACCTAATCTTTGTAGCACGGTTCTACTCATAGGTATGCTGATACTCATGCTTTGTAGATGAGCTTCTCCATCTCCATTCATATCTACAAAACCCTGATAATCACCGCTATTAAGCATTGAGAAGGTAATATCTCCCGGTCTTAAAGCTGAAGGTGTGCCGTTACCAGTTGTATTAATAGCGTTATCACTTAAGGCATTAGCTCCTTGAATAACAAACTGATTAGTTTGTGAAGCCCCTGTATTATATTCTCCATTGATAATATCTACAGCAGGAACATACGGTGCTTGAGGAGTAGCTCCACCAACAGCTGAACCCGATATAGCACTATCAACCTTAATATTAAAACCTTCTACTGTTACAGATGCTGTTGGTATAGATCCTACAGCAGCTTCTATGGAGTAATCAGATATAAACCCATTGCCGATACCAATAACTTCAAAATCGCTAGTGTTAACATTTGATTTATCTACGTCTTGACCTTCAGGAGAAACAACAATAAAGTAATTATTACCTTCATTATCATCTATTAACCCAGAAATAGCACTGCGGCCTGATACAGCCAAATCACCTGTTACATAAGGAGTTTCATCATTTACCCTTGGTGCGTTAGATGTAGGTATATTAAAACCTAATTTTCTTTCGTTACCGCCATCAGTTAAATAGTAGTTAAAATCTAAACCGACAGTTGGAGATTCCATAGCTATAGAATCAATTCTAGCTAATTTTCCGAATTCATTAATATCGGTTCTATTTATTGAAAAGTTAAAGTTTGCAGATTGGATTCTTTCAAGAGGCGTTACTAATGAGCGCAATTTTGCAGACCCTACATTAACACCTGTTACACCAGTCCACCCCTGACCTTGTGCCAGAGTCATTGCATGAGCATCTGAGGAATTAGCACCACCACTCTGCAAATGGAATTGGTTTGAATTAGGCGCTATAAAAAGCGCCTGACTTTGATAAATTATTCTATTTCTTGCCATAATATTTAATTGTTAAATTTTAAAGTAATTTACATTTTTTATCTCGTTTTGAGAAGTTTTTTTAAGTTGACCTTGGGAAACGGTATTTATGGATTTCAAAATCTATAAAACCCACATATAACGAGGGCTCCAAGACCCTTCTTGCCCTATCTGAAAATTTTGATACAGTTGTGTTGTCTATCATGTAAGTATCATTATGATAGTTGTTCGCTAAACCTGTATAATTATATCCGCTGGGATAATGGTCAGATTTTACATCTCCGTATTCATTTAAGGGTGCTCCTGTAAAAGGTATGTTAGCGAAACAAGTGTGATTAGAATCAGCAAAAACAGATAAAATTCCATCTAACTCATAAAGATTTTCTGCAAAAACAACTGCTTTTGCATTTATCACTGAATCATCTTCACCTCCTAAAGCGAAGGGAACGTTATTGACACCTTCTACGGAAAGAAAAGCTGCAGGAGTTACTTGATCGTAAGGTTTAATATATGTCAATTCTCTTGTGTACCTACTATTAGTCTCGTATTTACCTTCGAGAATAAGTTGTTCTTCATTTTGATTAGAGATGTATGTGTTGAAATTTTTAACACTATATCTGCCGCTTAAATTTGTCCCAGTAGGAAAACCGCTATCAAAAAGCAGTCTTCCATTTTCGTAATCAACCATCATGCCGCTTGTTCCTTTTGATATAGCTGTGCCATCTCCGCTAACAGCTTCGAGAACAACAGCTCCATCAACAGACTCATCAACAACAAATTGTTTATACGGACTACCAAACACAACTTTATCTGTAATTCTTTCGTCAGCGTAATAATAAAAATTAGTTGTAAATGTTTCGTAAGCCTCACCTTTTCTCATAAGGTAAGAGTCGAACCATAAATAAAAACTACTAAGTAATTGATGTTGAAATGTCGGTTTCATTTAAATTGATTTTTTAATTTTTGAATACTATCTTTGTATTTTTTAAATAGCGGAGACAAATACCCTCTTCTTGTATACGTGCCCCCTCTTACTTTTTTTGACACTTGTATTCCTTCGCCTGATCTTGAATTTGCGGCATCTATAGCTAAATATCGACCTAAGCCAGATATGCCTACTTCTATACCTCTTGCCCAAGACCTACCTGAAGCCCAAGGCATGGGGCTTATAGCATAAGCATCTTGAAGTGTTGGTATTTCTATATTAACAGTAGTGTTACCTCTTCTGCTATAAATTCTAATAGAATATTTTTTAAATAAATTTTCTAAAGGCAAAATAGGGTTATCTCCTTCATGAAACCCTATAAAACCAAATAAGTTAGAATAACCTCCTAATGTGCCGCTAATATTTGATCCATTTGGTCCTTCTTTTATTTCTTTTGTGACAGGGTGATCCATAAAAGATTTTATGAAAGAGTTTGATATATCTTTCATTTCTTTTTCTACTATCCGCCTTACTTCTTTTTTCCATTGCAGCGTTAAATGAAGTTTGGAAATTACAGGTTGGACATCTTTTTTTGTAATCTTCGCCATATTAGCCTACAGGTTTAACATGAAATGTATAAAATTGAGAATCAAATAACCCATGACCTCTAAAATCACTATCTATGTAAAATTGTTGATTATCAAATTCTATACGTTTTGATTCTTTTACGTTAGCATAATCTGCGGCTTTTATTTTTAATCTTACTTTTCCATCTTGCATCTGTATCTTTAGCTGGGAGTCGGACATGCCATCTGCAAAAAGATTTTCATCATATCTGTTATTATATTGTATTCTTGCGTAAACTTGGAAGCTTTGAGGTGTATAAGTTATACTAGTAGTGGCTCCAGCATTGCCGTAAATAGAATTGAAAGATGGGCTTTTTGTGCTCACCGTTTCAACTGCATCTTTATAGCAAGTTATAAGTCTCGCAAAAGTATCATGCTGATCTTCCATAACACTGTTAAGAGATGTTTTTTCTGTTGATGTCAATAAGCTAGCCATATCAGTATATGTATACACTTTATTATCTTTTTTTAGAAAAATAGAGTATTTTAAATAATATATTAGGAAGATTTTATGTTAAAAGAACTTTATCAATTTACAGTAGATATCGAACAAGAGGTAGAAGAAACCTTAAAAGAAACTCGCAAAAACGAAAACGGAGTGGAAGAAGAGGTTGAAATCAAGAAAAAAGTTAAAAAAGATGTTCCCGTAGAAGTCTTGATTAAGAAACCTTCGCGCCGACAATTAGAAGACGCTGAGACAGAATTTTCTATTTGTATGAGTGAATGCGTTAAAAAAGGAATCCTTACTAAAGCTATGTTGGCAAAAAAATATGCCGATACAGGAGGAGCTTTAGCAGAAGAAGAAGCTAAAAGTTTATTAAAATTGTATCAAGAAGCTGCAGAAATAGAAAGAGAAGTTTCCCGGCTTTCAGTCAAAGGGTATGACAAAGGCAATGAGAAACTGCGAAATAAGTTGCGCGATTATGATGTTCGTATGACAGACATCAAGAGAAAAATAATAGAAACAGAATCTGATTATAGAGTTTTATTTAATCATACTGCAGATGTAAAAGCTCAAAACAGAGTTTTGATGTGGTATGTTATGAACCTAACTTATTATAAGAGTTTAGCTCTCAATATACCTGAATATAAATTATTTTTTAAAGGGGAAACTTTTAAAGATAAAATGGACGACTATTACCAAAAAGATGAAGATGATGAAGATTTATTTTTGAAAATTATCGGTAAAGTTTCTTCTATTTTAAGTTATTGGTATTTTAGTGGAGCAGAGTTTAATAAAGAAGATGTTGATGCATTTTTGAATGAAAATGATGAGGCTGCGGACGAAATAGTCGAAGAATCAAAAGAAAAGGTAGATGAGCAAAAGCAAGATTCAGAGTCCTGATATTAATTTCAGGGAAGCTTTTAGAGATATTGCATTTGGTTATTCTAGTTTTTTATTCGATAACCAGTTGATATATATCAAGCATTTATCTGTCTTTGATCAAATATATGTAGAAAAAATAAAACAAGAGCTTATTGATAAAGCTATTGTAATGGGGCTTCCTACCGAAAAGGAAGCCCTTGCTTATATTACAGACAACAATATTTGGACAAGCAACGATGAGTCCAAATTAGAGCAGCAAAAAAAATACATAAACAATCTGCGAGATACTAGAAAAAATCTTTACCGTGTAAGTGAAATAAATTCTGTAGATAACGACATAGACAAAGCAAATCAAGAATATAACATGATGTCCTATAAAAAGCGCGAGCTCATGGGGCAAACCGCAGAAAAATACGCAGAAAAAAGAGTTTCAGAGCATTATATTTTATGCTCTTTTTATAAAGATCAAAAATTAAACAATCCTTTTTTTAGCCAAGAAGAGGTTGACTTGTTAGAAGCTGAAGATCTTACTTATGTTATATCACAATATAATGATAAGTTTTTATGTTTTGACGACAACAATATTCAAAAAGTTACTCTCCAAGATTTTTTTCAAATGTACATGCCTTTTTGCGAAGATGTGAGAAACTTTTACAATAAACCTTTATTTGAATTATCGATAAATCAAGTAAAGCTAATTGTGTATTCTAGAATGTTTAAGAATATATTTGAAAACTACCCAAAGATACCTGATGGAATAAAAAGAGACCCTGAAAAAATTATTGATTATGTGAATTCCCAAGAAAAAGCTAAAGATGTTTTGAAAAACCTTGATAAAGACGGTGCCTCGACAATTGTTGGGGCTAAAACAGAAGATTACGATCATTTAGGCTACAAAGAAACCCAAGGTAAGTCGTTATCTAGCATGTTAAAAGAAAAAGGTGGTAAAATGGATATGAAAGATCTGATGAATGCTATGAATACATGATTTTTTATCAAAAAAAAGTGTATAATTAATATTAGTAGCTATGGCAATAAATGTAAAAATAGATCCAGATATTCAACATCTGATAAAAGGGTTTGAAAAAGGTGCAAAGCAGTTTAACTCTAAGAGCGCGAGTAAAACTAAACTGAAGTTCGCTATTGATGAAAAGTCTTTCTCTCGGCCACTTGGTAAAATCACTGGCCAAGTCAACATGTTTGAATCTGCAATGGAAGCGGCGAATGCCCGTGTCATTGCTTTCGGTGCCTCAACTGCCGTTTTAGCTACAGTCGTTAAGAGTTTAAAAGATTTAGTAAATGTATCTATTGAAGTCGAAGCTGCTTTTACTGATATAAATCGTATTTTAAATCTTTCGGGCGGTAATTTAGATAAGTTTAGTAATAAATTATTTGACACGGCACAAAAAACAGCTTCAACGTTTCAAGCCGCATCTTCTGCTGCTCTAGAATTTTCTCGTCAAGGTTTGAAAACAGAAGAGGTTTTAAAAAGAACTTCTGATGCGTTAACTCTCGTTCGTTTAACAGGAATGAATGCTAAAAAGTCTGTTGATCTTTTGACTGCTACAGTTAATGCATTTACAGATCTTGATACGACATCTGCTGTTGATAAATTTGTCGCAGTTGAAACAAAGTTCGCTGTTGCGGCTAGAGATTTGGTTGAAGGTTTAAGTCGAGTTGGCTCTGCAGCTATTGATGCCAAAGTTGATTTTAATGAACTTAATGCTTTGATCACTGCTGTTCAGCAAACTACTGGTAGGGGTGGAGCTGTCATTGGTAACGCATTAAAAACTATTTTCACACGTTTGCAACGTGAATCGACATTAGAAGCGTTGGAAAGGTTTAATGTCACAGTAAGAGATGTGCAAGGCAACATATTACCGGCGACTCAAGTGCTAGATAATTTTGCGGGAAAATATGACAAATTAGCTGATTCTACTCAAGCTTATTTACGTGAACAAGTGGCAGGCGTGTTCCAAGCTAATATTCTTTCAGCCATATTAAAAGATTTAAATAAAGAGCAATCTACATTTTCAAGAGCTTTAGATGTTTCAGTTAATGCTACAGAAAATGCTGCGCAAGCTAATGAAAAATTAAACCAAACAATGTCTGCCTTATTGCAAAACACTGCGACTGAATTTGCAAAACTACAGAAAAATTTAGGTGATGCTGCATTTCTTGATTTAGGTAAAGGTATAGTAGGGGCGCTACAAACTGCTTTAAAAAGTTTAAATAGCGCTTTAGACAAAGACTCTACCGGTGCGGGGGCGTTTTTTGCGCAAGGCTTTGTTAGTGGTTTAAGTAATGTTTTACAAGGCCCAGTGCTTATAGGTGCTCTGCAGATCATATTAAAAGTTGCTAAACAATCGTTTACTTTTTTAGCTCAAGCTGTACCAACTTTGCTTAATATAACTACTCAAGCTCAAAAAAGAGCCCAAACAGAAGAATTTATTAACAACTTGCTACGTTCAGATGTAGATTTAACAAAACAGATTTTTGCAGCAGAAGGTAATCAGGCAAGGCAATTAGAACTAGTTTTAGCAAAATCAAGAGCTATTACTGAACAATACCAAGCGCAACATCGTTTATCCACTTCATTAGGGGGAGCAATTGTTGGTGGTGGATCTTTCATTACTGCGTCAGGCGTTAAGGGCAGCACCGCTTCAAAAATAAAAAATAAAGCTGGAGGTTACACCCCAAGCATTAATGCTGAACAAAGCGCAATTAATCGAGGGGTAGGGGGAGCAGGAAGTGGAGCTTATCCTGTTGTTATTCCTAATTTTGCTTTTGGTGGAGGAAATGTTGGTCCTGTTGTTGCTAATAGTAGCGAGGTTATGGTTCCTAATTATGGGGGGTCTGGGGGAAGTGCCATATTTAATCAGCAAATGATTTCTCAGTATGGTATGCCTAATGGGGCTGTGCCTATTGCGGCTGCTGGTTATACTAAAACTTTAGGTCAAAGTTCTACTCAACAGCGTTTAGAGGAAGGCAGGTTATTAAATCCTTTTGTTCACGCTAAAGATAGGTTGAAGGTTGGGTACGATAAAAATTTTAGTTATCCATTTAGAGAAAAAACAAAAAATGAAACAAATAAAAAATACGGAGATGATTTTGAGGAATTGGTAGCTAAAAAAGTAAAAAAAGAAGGTTACAAATTAGCGCACAAATCAATAAACGGTGAAATACTTCATGGTGGAACAAATAGCGCAATAGATTTAGTTAAAGTCCAAAATGGCGTTTTAGAAGGTGTAATGGAAGTGAAAGCTGGAGGATTTAATTCTAAATCAACAGCAAGTAAAACTTTTCGAGCCGTAGGGGAAAATATAAATAAAAAAATGGTTGCAGGCATGTTTAAGGGTGAAGAGGGTGAGCATGCTCCTTATGAAACTATATTAGTTACAAATTCAAAAAGAAATATAGATGTTGGTAAGCGCAAAGGCTTAATGACTGCATCTTACGCTCACAGAGCTTTAGGTTACATTCCTAATTTTGCTGCAGGAAGAGGAACTTTATCTTCGACAGCAAACCCATCAAAACTTAAAGCAGCTCAAGCTGAAAACCCTTTTATCAATCCTTTGGACACGGGAAAAATAGGTTATGATCGACATGAAGTATTCAAGCTTAATGTAAGGAACAAAAAAGGCTCGACTAAGAAAGGCGGAGGCAAGATAAATAACGAATACGGGAAACTTGCAGAGGAGAAGGCTTTACCGTTCGTTAAAAAACTAGGTTATTTTCCTGCTAAGGATGTTCCCGGAATGCATAATAAGGCGAGTAGCGCTGTAGACTATATAAAAACTAGCAATGGGTTACCTACAGGAGGAGCTCTAACCGGTGTATTAGAGCTAAAAGCTGGAGACATAAAGGCTAAGTCAATGTTCAAGCCTTTAAGGTCTATCACAGAAAATTTGCACTTACCTATAGTGCAAAATATGTTTAAAAAAGAAGGGCCGGAAAATTTAAAATACGAGTCTATTTTAGCTACAAAACCAACAGCTCGCAACCCTTATAAAATGACCGGAATGATGCGCAAAGGAATGGGAGGCGCTAATATGGCTAGAGGTTATGTTCCGAATTTTGCTGGAGGAAGGCAAATTAAAGGCTACATGCCCGGAACAGGCAACATGCCTAAAGACATTCAGTCCCAAGTTAAATCTAAAATAGGTCGATTAGTTACGGAGCTAAACGAGGGCATCATAACAATGAGTGTGTTCAACACTGAGGTTAAAGATGTTGCTAGATCTGCGGGTGTAGGCAAAAACTCTATGAAAAAATTTGAGAAACAAGCTCAAACTATGGCTGCCAATACTCAAAAAGCTAATACGGCATCTCAAGGGCTGATGGGTAAGATGAAAAATTTAGCAGATTCTCCGGGCGCGAGCATGGCCTTGATGATGGCTGCTCCCATGGTGGCTGGATTTGCAGAGCAGACTATTACAGGGGGAAAATCTCGTATGGATCAAACTGCTAATCAAAGGTTTTTTGGTTCAGCTACTTCTAATGTCACCAGTTTTGCTACATCTGGAGCTATGATAGCTGGGCCTTATGGGGCTATAGCTGGAGGTTTAATAGGTCTTGGCAAAGCAGCTATGGACACTTCTTTATCTTTAGAGGAACTGAAACAAAAAGCTGCAGAATACAATCAAACTACTCAGAAAACAACTTCGACCGCTGAACAATATATTCAAGCGCAAAAAGATATTGCTTCGGCCACATCACCAAAAGATTTAGAAGATGCACAAAAAAGAGCTGCTGACAGTTTGAAAGCACTGGGTGGCTCTGGGGATGGCTTAGATGAGTCTTTTAAAAGTGCTTCTACAGACGTAGAAAAACTAACAGAAAATTTAGCCAAATATGAAAAACGTAGAGCATTAGGTTTTGAAGTAATAGAAGCAGAAGCTGCTGCTAAAGCTTTTTTCCAAAAAGCTATTCAAGAAAATGCAGGTGCGCCAGAAATGACTTATTTTGATATGCGTTTTGCCGATTATGATTCTAGAATCCCTGAAAGGCGTAAAAAGTTTCAAGCAGACATGGGGGGATTATCTGGCGAAATTTTTGAAGACATACCTTTGATGCAAAAAGAAAGTGTAAGAAAAGAACTTGAAGGAGTTAAAAATGTAGAAGATTTTCTTTCTATTTTAAGTAATATTAATTCCGGCTTATCTTCAGCTCAGCTAGATTCTATTCGTTCTATATTCGGCAGGTTTCATGCAAATGACCTAAGGCAAGCGGCGCAGCTTTTTGTGGACGGTTCGAACGAGTTATATAATGTAATGGACCCAGCTGCTGTAGCACTGCGAGAATATACTATATCCTTTACAAGGCTAAAAGATCAAATAACAAGATCTGCTAAAGAAATTGGCCTAACAATGCAAAATAGAAATCTTGAAAAAGAATTTGCTGATTCTATGAGAAAATTACAAGATTCTATCTTAGCTGGAATTAATGATCCCATAGAAAAATTTCAAAGCATGAGAACTCAAGTGCAAGCGGATTTTTCAAATAAAGTAGCTAATGATAGAGATAAATTTTTTCAAGATAACGCTGCTAAATATGCAGATGTATTTGGGGAAGCGACTAAGAGTCAAGCAGGGCTAGATATTTTAAATAGGTTCCAAGAAAAATTAAAATCAGGAGGAGATATATCTGGATTTGAGAATGAGATGGCTGCTCTTTTTGGCTTAGGTAAAGATTCTTTTACTCCAAGTGAAACTAAATTCCTAGAAGAATTTCCACAATTAATAACAGCATATGAATTAATGCTTAAAGAGCAAAGTAATCAACAGATTATAAATGAAGAAAGATTGCGTCTTGAAGATATAAGAGCTCGCAATACTCAAGCAGAGTTAGAAGCTCAGAGGCAAATAGATTTAATGCAATCCAAAAGATCTTTAGAAGATGCTCAGGTGGGAGTTGCAAGAAGTGCTGCCGCTAGAGGTTTAGCTGCAAGTGAATTTGATCTCGGTATGGAGGTAGGTTTTACGGGTTCAGAGAGAACTACAAGATCTATGGGTATAGCTGGAGCAAGATTGCGTACAGATTTAGGGTTCTCTAAAGAGCAAGAAGCTAGAGACTTAGCAAGAATAGAAGAAGACAGAGCTGCTAAAGTCGCTGAAGTAGAAAGGCAGAAAGCTGTTTTTAGGGAATCTGATTCAAGCAATATAGGTATGCCTGATGATTATTTTAATTCTATATACCCTGCATTTGCAAAAGATATTGCGAACATTAATCAAAAAGCAGCAGATAATGAAGAAGCGACAAGACTTAAAGCAAAAGAAGATAGAGCAGAAGCTAACGAAAAATACCGCCAAATAAATGAAGAATTCTTAAGAGAACTTCAAAAGCGTGGTCCAAGTGGATTTGGGCTGGGGCTTACACAAGGCATGGGTGAAGTTAGGGATGATCTGGAAACATTTCAGTATCAGTTGGGGAAAGATATTCCTATGCAATTTAGGGACGGCATGGTTTCTGCAATGGAAGCTACTTTAGATAAAACAAAAGATCTTAAAGGAGCTTTAACAGATATGGCTATGGATTTTATGCGCATTATGCGCCGACAAGCTTTAGAAAATATTGTTGGAAGTGTAATGACAATTGGGGGGAAACAGCAAGGAGGGTTTATTAAGGCTCAAAACGGCATGTATATATCTGGCAATCGTACTGGGGATAGAAATCCGGCTATGCTTGAGGACGGCGAGTATGTTCTTAATCGTAACGCAGTAAGATCTTTAGGTGGTCCTTCGGCTATTGATAGGTTGAATTTTGGAATAGCCCCTAGATTTAAAGGTGGTGGGGCATTTTTAAATATGGGGGTAGATAGCGGAAGAATGAGTAGCAAGTATTTTGCTGGTAACGACCCATTATTAGGTGAGATGAGAGACGCAGCAATTGCTGCGGAACAAAAAAGGCAAGAAAAGAAAGCTAAAAAAACAGCTTTAAGAAGCATGATTATTCAAACTGCCGTATCTGCTGCTATAAGCTCTGGGGCTAGCGCGATGAAGAATAAACCCAAAACAATGGCGCAAAATGCCGAAATAGCAGAAGGAGATTTCTATAATAGCAATTTTGATTTTCAAAACGGCGGATATATTTCCACAGGCCCTAGAAACATGGATTCTGTACCAGCATTTATGGCTGGTGGAGAATTTGTTATGAACAATAAAGCTGTTAAAAAATACGGTTTAGGTTTTATGAGCAGAATAAACGGCGGATACATACCGGGATATCAAAGCGGTGGTAGCGTTGCTGAATCTGCAGAAAAATTAGGATCATCTAATTCATCTAACACTAACAATATTAATATTAGTATAAACATGGGTTCAGGCTCTAACGAATCTGAGGGTGGTTCAGAAGGTAATGATCAGAGCGGAACTTCTGATGAGAAAACAAAAGCAAAAGATCTTTCAGAAAAAGTTAAAACTGTTGTTCTTCAGGTTATTAACGAAGAACAAAGGGCTGGTGGTTCACTAAGCAAAACTAAAGTAGCAAGATAAAATGGCATATAACGCATCACCAAGTTACGAACATATTTTTTATGTTGGAGGCACAGGCATATCGGGGATTACGGATCTCAGTATGAGTTATAGTGTTGCGCGTACACCTGTTAATATTTTGGGTGGTGGTCATATTCAGCCTGTATTAGCTGAACCTATTCAGGGGGAAATTTCTTTTACTAGAAATTATATATATGATGACCCGTTGATTCAGTTGACAGGTGATTACGGTGTTGATGGCTCTCTTATTTATGCTAGCGATTTAAGCGAAAGCAATGGTCAGGTTATAGGTTTCACTTCTGGGTATTTAACTAATTATTCTATTTCTGCAGAAGTGGGATCTATACCTGAGGTCAGATGCACTTTTACTGTATTTGGGCAATTAGGTAGTGGGGTGAGAAATGGAGAACTGGACTACTCAGGTATTCATACTTTGCCACATTTATGCTTTTTAAACCAAGATAACATAATTTTATCGGTGGATCAGAGCGATAGTAATAGAATTACTAGATTTAGTCAAGAATATAATATAACAAGAACACCTGTTTATGAATTAAAACAAAAAACAAGCCAGAACTATTATGCGCCAACTCAGGTTATAACGCAAACACCTGTAGAATTATCAACCAATTTCACAGTAGAAATTGATGATTATTACACTGCAAACATGATAGATAATGTTAGAAGCGGCGTATATAAATCTTTAGGTGTAAGTATTAAGTGTCCGTTAAAAGAAGGCACGTTAGATGGGTTATTAGATCATAACTCAGAATTTATAAGGGATCACAATAACCAAATAATTCAAGATGATGGATTAGGTATAACAGCTTACAATGGGAATATACCAGCATCAGGGAACTTGTTGTCAGAAAGCATAACAACTTCTGTTGATGGTTTACTAGCAATAGATTTACAATTTAGAAACTTTATTTAAAAAATGCCAAAGATATTAGACTACAACACACTAACGACCGCTCAGGGTTGTAACGTTTTATTTATGGGGGATAAGGCATCTTCATCTACTAACCCTGAAATAAAAAATATTACTGTTGACAACCTGTTTAAGAGAGAAAGCCTTTCTGCTCTTAATGCTAGTGGTATAACTTTTTATGATGACGGGGGAAACGCATCTTTATTTATAAAAGATGGTGGCAATGTTGGCGTAGGGGGTACTACCGCAAATTATGATTTACAAGTAAATGGAGATTTTTACGTAACAGGAGGTATTTTTGACTGCACAGGAGCTTCAGGTTCAGCTAATCAATACCTGAAATCTTTAGGTGGTGAGAATTATCAGTGGGTTGATACTTCTACTTTAGGCGGCGGAACTGTAAGCGGTGGTGGTAGTGCTAATTATATACCAAAATGGAGTAGTAGCTCAGCATTAACTAACAGTATTATTTATGAAGTATCCAGTAAAATAGGTATAGGAAACTGTTCTCCGAACGCGACTTTACATATTGAAGGTTCAGCTAGTGGTTCTGACGCTATTGTGCAAAACGCTACTAATGGAGCTGTAGTAGAATTAAGAAGAGACTCTGGAACAACAGTCACTAACAGTTTGTATTTATCTAATACAGGAAGCGGATTTAGCTTGGGTTCATCTAATTCCTTCGCAAATTCTAATATAAATATTAATAACACCGGGAGCCTTGGAGTCAGAACAACTACTCTTAGCGCGGCTTTGAATGTGTCAAATAATCAATCATTAGTCGGAGATTTTTATTCTTCTAATGATAGCGGTTCAGTAATATATTTCAAGAATACAAATTCTTCTTCTACATACTCCAATGTCGTAAGCTATTCAAATAATGATGGTGATCAAAAAGTTAATTGGATAACAGGCACATTTCAGGATGGAAGTAGTAACAAGTATTTTGGTATAGGTTACAAAAATGTTAACTTGAGTAGTCCAAGTTGCGCAAAATTTGATGCCACCACTGTTTGTAACAATTTGTTTTATATCAATACTGGAGGGTCCGCTTCTTTAGCTCATAATATTCATACTCATAATAAAACTGATACTGGTCATAATACTGGAAGATTTGTTTGTGTTGAGAATATACCTTTTTCTGCTAGTTTAAAAACTGATGGAGCTAATAAGTGGTTTACATTTTATCCCGGTATAGGCAAATCAAATAATTACTATGTGGAAGCTGCAGAGTCTAACGCAAGCGAAAATAGTGTTTGCTGCAATATATATACAGTAAATGGAGATGGGACCATTGTTGACAATCCAGACCAAGAAATAAGACGTTCTGTTTGGTCTAGGGCTCGATATGGTGGCAAATTAATTTGTGCGCATGTGGATGTCGAGGGGTCTTATAATGGTTCTGGTGCAGCGGGGGCCGACGACAGAAAAATCAATATAGGGTTTTGGAGCACATTAAATCAAGACGTATGTTATGTTTCGAATGCTTTAGTAACATTTACTGATACTAATTTTTGCTGGAAAAGCGGAAGTAGCGATTTTTCTTCGGTTTCTGATTCTAATTTAACATTTTCCGCTGGTGACTATTTGTCTGTAGGTTTAGGCGCAGCATGTGGCAATTTTACAGGAGTATTGAGGTTAACCTACGAATTAAGAGTGACTTAATGGCAACTAAATTTATAAAATACGAAAAAGCATTATTGAAAGTGGCAGATACAAGTATATTTGCTGAAAACGCCAGACTTTCTTTTGATGCTTCATTGGAGCCTGTGACAGATGTGACGGGCTCGATTATTCGTTATGCTCCGCAAGGGCCAGTCAAGGGGTCCTTAAACTTCTCTCATTACTGTACTGGAGATTTTCATGACTTTTTAAATCCTTTAACGGCTATAGAGCACACTGGAGAAGCTCTAAGCGGATCTTTTGCTGGGATGACTTTTGAAAGCGGATTTATTAAATCTTTAAGTTTTTCTGTAGCGCCGTTTCAGCCAATCTTATTTGAGTCTGAAATGGATTTATATGGATCTTTAGGCGTCTTGAATAATGACGGGGATTCAGATGCGACTTTTGAATCTTATAGTTCTATACAGGAAGATGTTCCTATAGGACATGGGTTAAGATCTTTTTTAGCAGGAGACAACTTAAAAGTCAACAAGCAAATATCATTTGATTATTCTGTGTCAACAGATAGAAACCCTGTCGTTACAATCGGTAACGAAGTTCCGTATAGAGTAACCAAAGAAAATGTAATGATAAATTTATCTGTTAAAGGTGAAGATTTTGGTAACGCCATTTCTTTTACAGGTAATAATGCCGGGGTTGCTATAAATATTTATGATGTTTACGGAGATTCTGCTTTAGCTGAGTTTGGGTGCACAGGGCAAATATATAAAAATGATATATCTGCAGCAGCAAATGGATTTATGCAAGGATCGTTATCAATCTCCCAAGAATACTTAACAGGTAAGGCTGCTGTATGATTTTAAATTCTGGCGACACAAATATAACAAATGTTTCAGCTTTTGAGCTAGGCAACAATTATTCAAAATTCGATATAGTTTACTATAGCGGATATACTAATGGTGGCATAGAATATCCTGCTGCACAGAGCGCTTCTGGTCATTATTATTACACCGGAGCTGCGGCAACTTCTGCCGCCTCTAATTTACCTACAGTCACCAATGGGCCTTGGACAAATAAATTTTTCGCGGAAGTTTCTTATGGAGCGTCTGTAGAGTTTAAAAATAAATATTATGAAATAAACTATGGAGATGGATATTTTAATTATTTAAATAAATCTGAAAACTCTATAAAATCATCTTTTAATTTACCTTTGAGCAAAAGGTCAGACAAAGAATCAAAAGCTATTATTCATTTATTAGAGGATTCATTTAATAAAGGCGCTAAGCCCAGTGGTGGATACTCCGGTATTTATTGGACGCCATTTGCACCTTACGATCAAGAATTGGAGTTTTTTGTAGAATCTTTCAGTAACAATTTGGAATATCCTAATGTTAATTCTGTAGGCTTGACTCTTCATAATGAAGATAGGTCAACTACGGATTGGAAGGATTTTTACATACCGTTTTCTAATACAAGCGGATTTTGGGCGGTTGGAAACTCTTATTCGGAAGATGATATCGTTTATGGTAGCGGTAGTAATTTTACACCAGCAACTTCGGGTTGGTATTATTATTCAGGAGGATCAGAGGTTGTAGCTACAGATGATAATGGTCCGATAGGAAACAACAGTCTATGGACAAAAAAACATTTTTACTGGCCTTTGAACAAAGGTATTTCTTTTAATGAGTCTCCTAGATTTTTCAAACAGAGTTTTCAAAATGATTTTATTGTGCGTGTTGAGGATGGTTTAAATAAATCTTTATTAAAACTGAACATAAATTTAACATCTAGAACAGATAAGCAAGCTAAAGCAATTTTACATTTTCTAGAAAAACACAGAGGTTATGATCAATTTTTATTTACGCCTCCGTCTCCTTATAACGAAACCAAACCTTTTTTATGCACAGAATGGAAACATACCATAAAGTTTAAAGATAATAATGACATATCAATAATGTTACAGGAGCAACCTATAGATTATACGTCTTACGAAATAGAATTTCTTAATTTAATTACAGTAGATCCTTTCTTATCATGAGTTTACCTACAGCAGTCACACAAAGGGCGCAAGGCACTGGTTATATAGGTGTTACCGGCATGGAGTTTGCCGTACAAACAGGGTTTGGCATACGTACAGGTTTTTATTTAACTAACAGTGGCACCACTACTGTAAGAATGACTTTAGAAGAACAAGGTGATGTTATAGAGGCTTATGATTTTATTAGTGGTCAACTAAACAATGATCAAGATGAAAGGGTAAGCATATTAGCAGGCAGCACAAAATTTATACCTTTTGACTTTTATGGCCTTAAAGATGTTTCTGGCCCTTTAGGTACTACTGGTCCAGCCGGGACTGGCGCTTACACTACTCAAGTTAATTTGAGTTTTGTTTCTGAAATAGATGGAACAAAAGATAGAACTTATTATAATGGGCAACCAGAATTAGGAGTTATACGTGTAGATTTGACGGGTTATGTTACTGGGCATTTTGGTAGCACCAACGAGTTAATTCCAGCTCATCCTCAGAAATTTTTAGGGATCACAAATCAAAAAGATGATCAAGGACTTTATTACCATGATTTACAATGGATCAATCCTCCCACTGGATATTACTTTGAAAAATATCATATACAAAGGTCAACAAATGCTACTCAAACTTGGAGCAATTTAAAATACATAAATATAGGTAAAACTGAAAAACCAATTACCTTACCACTGTCTGAAGGCGGGCATTTTTTAGAGTCTTTTTATTATGGGACTTCTACAGGCATAAATGGATTCAATACTTATTCTGATACAGGTTTAGCCGCAAATACAGATTATTATTACAGAATAAGAGGTGAGCATTATGATACTTCTAACAGCCTAGCATCATATTCTGATTGGGTTTATTGTTCTGGGGCAGACTCTTTTGAGGAAGCTGTTAATAGTGATGTTTTAACAGGTTTGGTTTCAGGTTCTACTAGTTTACCTGTTGGTGGTAACCCGGACCCAACGATAAAATTATCTACTGCTGACAAAGGAGCTTTAGAGATTTATCTTGATAACAATGAGACGAATATAAATCTAAACAGTCGCTTTTTAGATGAACTTTTAAGCAGAGATATAAATACAACTAATTTCACAGACTATTATACTGGCGTTCATTTTATAGTAAGCGAGAATTTTATAGTAGGATCAAATTATTCAAATAGCCCCGCTATTGATACTGGGGATAAAATTGAAGTAGGTTCTCCTGCTCAAGAATTAAATATAAATTTATATATAAAAGATGGAGCTAGAATTATTGGTCACGGTGGAAGAGGTGGTAATGGTGGATTTACCAATGTGAAATGGGACCCTACAGGTGGAGGTAAGATAATTTTTGGCCAAAACATAAACAGTCAAAATGGAAGCGAAGGAGGAGATGCTATACGTATCAATAGTGACATTTCTAATTTTAGAATTTATCTCGCACCTCAATTTAGCGTGTATGCTGGAGGCGGTGGAGGCGGTGGAGGAGATCGGCTTTTTACTTCAAAAATAGCGTCTTTAGTAAGAGATGTGAGGGATGAAAATGAAATAGAAAATAATACAACGTTATCTCTTATAGAAGGTAATAATGATAATATAAATATAATTCAAGGTAGCGAAATGTTAGGGACTTTTTCTTACAGGGATTTAGTTGGTTTGCAAACTGCTGGATTTGGTGGAGGGGGTCAAGGTTATGGGCGATCTTCTTCAGGAAACACTTATACACCGGCACCATCATATGTAGAAATAGGTACCTCATTTGAAGGTCAGCAACGTGAAAATAAAGGGACATTAAGTAGAGCTGGGGTGGGTAGAGCTTTCGATATAGAAAAGCAAATATCTGAAGGCGGTAATGGCGGTACGTTTGGGCAATTTGGATTTAATGGGGCTGACTTAGCGTTTAATAAAATAGCAGGAGATGACACCAGCTTATTTAATGTAAACACTACTTTACAAGGAGGCCCTGCCGAAGGAGGAAGAGGTGGATACGCAATTAATAGCAATAGTACTGCGTATACCAAATCAAATATAATGGGCACACTACTTTTTGCTGATACACAGTTCCAAATAAGTGAAATATCAGGGTTTATAGCTCGATGGGATGCCAGCACGACAGTTTATAATACAGGAACTAATCCTGCAACAAATACCCAAACTGTAGAAACATGGCAAGCCGCAGAAGTAAAAACTGGATTAACGATATCAAATGTAAAAATAACAGGTGGATCAAACAAGCCAAGATTTTATTCAAACATATCGAGAACTCAATATTTTAATAATCAAAACTCTATAGAGTTTGACGGCAACGAGGCTGCTACTATACAGGGGGTGCAAGGCTCTAATCTGTTAAGCAACAGTACAGAAGAGTTTGATTTTTTCTATGTTGTTTTTCCTAATTCTTTTGGGTCAGGAAAGCAATTCAGGGACGATAACAATCGTAAAAGTAACAATTATGTTTTTTCTAAATTTTCAAATGGAGGCAATGCAGTTCATCAGGGAATCTATATTAAAGGTGGGGATAATAAAGTTGGGAATATACAAGAATCAACTGGCATGCCATGTGATGTTAACAGTCCCGTCACCTCTTTAACAGTTGAAACTCAAGTTAAAATTTTACCTAGTTATGCTTTTGTTTATAATGTTACCGCTAAAAAAAGCGGCTCTAGTTTTATGTATTCTGTATATATTGATAACGAACCTTTTATTCAAAATCAAAATGTTGAATTGCCAAGTTTAACTTTTGATATAGATCCCATTCTTGGGGCATACAATAGCCAGAAAACAAGTTTCAACATTTCAGATATAGTTATGTATAACAAACAGTTACTTCCAAAAGAAAGAGATTCCGTGTATTTAACTTTATCACAAAGAGCTCGTAAACCTTTGCAGATCATCACTAACTCTGACCCAATAAATACTGAGACCCAAAACAACACGGTAGAAGATAACTCAGGGTTTGCTGGATACATTAAAACAAATAGCTAATAATCATGTCAACACAATCATTCAATTCTTCTTTATTAGATCTTTTACCTGATACTATCATTGAGTTATATGAGATAGATTTAGGGGAACAAGATGGAATTTTTCGATTTCATCCCGGCACTATATCCTCTTCTAATATAGTTTTTGATGGCAGAACCTATATTTCTATTCCAGTAGATGCTGCAGGATTCGAGAAAAAAGGCGATGGTAAAATGCCCAGACCGACTTTGACTGTAGCGAACTTGGAAGGCTTAATGAGTGACGCCATAAAAACAAGATCCGATCTGGTTGGGCATATGTTCACTAGAAAAAGAACTTTTTTAAAATATTTAGATTCAGCAAACTTTCCTAACAGTTTTAATCCTTTTGCTATACCTGATCCTGAAGCTAGATTCAGCGATGATAGGTTTTTAATAAATAAGAAGTCGCAAGAAAATAAGTTTTTTGTTGAATTTGAGCTTATTTCTCCCCTTGAGTATGAGGGGGCAAAATTGCCTGCGAGAACGATGGTCGCCAACTATTGCCCGTGGGTTTATAGGGGCAAAGGGTGCTTGTATGGTCAAGATGCAAATTTTAAACAAAAAGTACAGAATAGGTCAGATGAAAATATTTTCACAGATGACAGTGTGGTTATTGGTAACCTTGGCGTCCCAGTGGCAGATGAAGATAATAAAATATTTTGGGACAAAGATGGTTATGATATTCCTTTGCCTAACCACGCTTATAAGGGGGATTATGATAAAACTACAACCTACAGTAAAGGGCAAATAGTAAGAATAAAACCTTATTTTAATGTTTCTAGTAAAATAGGTCAATCTGGGGAGCAAGAAAATACCAACTGTTTAAGTAATCATTTTTATGTTTGCATAAAAGATAACACTATTAATAAAGACCCTAAATTTGAGAAAGAAAATTGGGTTGCGGATAAATGTTCCAAAAATTTAACTGGGTGCAAAATAAGATTTAAACATTATTCTCAGAACTATGACAAAGGGTTACCATTTGGAGGATTTCCGTCAATCGAGTCTTACAGGTTTTAATTTATTTTTTAAAAAAATAAAAAATTACTGCTCGAATCGTAATTATGAATGTTGCGGTATAGCCACAGATAAAAAATTACATTTCCTTGAAAATATTCATAATAATAAAAGATTTTTTTTTCAAATACCCCCCGAGAGCTATTTTGAGATAATAACAAAAGAAGATATCTCTTTTATATGGCACTCTCATGTTCTTGGTTCAGCTTGTCCCAGCAGCGAAGATCTAGATTACGCAAAAGAACATCAGCATTTTTCTTTAATTTATTCTGTTATTGATGATAATTTTTGTTTTTTTGACCCCTATTGTTTTAAACAAGTTTATTTTTGCATTTGAAAGTGTATAATATACTAATGACAAACGTTATTATACATGGCAGATTTGGAGAAGTGGTGGGTAAACACCATAAATTTGCTTGCTCAAAATTATCTGAAGTTTTTAGAGCTATAGAGTCCAACACTGGAATGCTTAGAAGATACACCTCCTCCAATAGGAAGCGCAAAATGAGCATCTTTGTAAATGGCAAGGCGGCATCAGATAAAAATTTCGACCTAGTTAATGTTAAAAACAGTGAAGTAGTTATTCTTCCTATACTTATGGGTGCGATAGGAGTTACTATTATGACTATAATTGCAAAAGGGGCAGCATTAACAACAATCAAGGCTAAAATTACTGCTACGATTATTAATATTGCTTTTGCTGTGGGAATGAGCCTTCTTATGAGTAAATTGCTTGCACCGGATGATCCTGATACAGCCTCAACGTCTTCCTATATTTTTAATCAAGCAGAGAATGCTGTAAAACAGGGCTCTCCTGTTCCTGTTGGTTACGGCAGATTTAAAGTAGGTAGCACTATTCTATCTGTGAGTCTGATAAATGTGGATAAAGCTCTTACTTTAGAAGGTAATTTTTATGAAAATTTATTTTCTAATAATACAAGTAAAGGATTAGGAAAAGAAGAAATAGATATCGCATCTGCGTCAATAGCAAAATTTAATTAATATGAGCCATTCAATAGGTCTAGATCAACATAATAATAAATGGGGGACATTAACTGCTAAAGAAGTTTGCCCTTCTGCTGAGCTTGTAAACGCAGAAGGCGGAAGTAAGAGGAATAAAGGTTTAAATAAAGTAGAAGATGACATAAAAAACAAAAAAGAATCAACATCATTTTACCAAGTTGTTGATATTTTATCTGAAGGTGAAGTCGCAGGCCTTTGTGATAACAACGGTGATTTGATTTTATTATCTAATGATATAAATAAAAATAGTGATTATTTTAAAGGTTTATATTTTGATGGTAACCCTGTAAAAAATACAAAAACAAATACCTACAACTATAGAACTGTTTTTTCTGAAATTAGATTGGGAACTGAAAAACAAAGAGCTTTATCTGATTTAAACAAAGGCCTTTCTTTTGCTAAAGCAAGCCAAACTTTTAATTACGGAATAGCTTTATTTGCAAGCCCTCATACAGCAGCATTAAGCAATGTTACGATTAATGATACAGAATTTGTAGCCGATGCAGTACAGGACACAGACTACTGTTATGATTATGATACGGTAATTAGCAGTAAGACAAAACCTAATTTTACGTACTCAGAATTTCCTTTTGTACATACAGTTATAAATCATAATGTAGATGAATTAGTTTTAAATATGGGTTTTACTGGCCAATATAACGAAAAAAGAGGCGCTTATACTGTAAATACGTCATTTGTTATTGAAGTCGGTTATGAGGGGGATTCTTTATCTTTAGATCAAGGGGGCTCTGTAGGCTACTTATCTTGTTTTATAAGAGGGTTTGCTTCATCAGAATATATACGTAGTTATCATATACCTCTTCCACCGTCAGAAGACACAAAGAAAAGATACATAAAAATTACGAGAGTAGACAAAGACTTTGAGCCGTCATTCATAATAGCTAATAAATCTTTATCTGTAAGTTCGATAGTCGAAAATATAAAAGAAAAATTGAGGTATCCCAATAGCTCAATCATTGGTAATATTTTTGATGCTTCTGCTTTCGCTCAAATACCTAAAAGATCTTTTGATTTAAAATTGCTAAAAGTAAATGTACCTTCTAATTATGATGCTGAAGCAAAAATATACGAAGGAAACTGGAACGGAACTTTTGCTTTAAGTAAAAAGTGGACGGATAACCCGGCTTGGATTCTGTATGACATAATGACAAATAACAGATATGGGTTAGGTAAATACGCGTTTCAACAATCTATGTTGGATAAGTGGAATTTGTATTCTATATCTAAATATTGTGACGAGCTAGTTCCCACTGGTAATACAGGATTGTATCCATTCGATGAATTTTCAGTAAATAAAGGTTCAGGTGTCTTTAAAATAACAATAAATGATAACTTATCAGATTTAGAATCTAAATTTGAATTAGGCTCTGATATTTGTTTTATGGACTTAAAAGATGGGGGTACCGATATAGACTATAATTATAAAGGCATAATAAAAAAAATAAATATTGATGGTTCAGATTTTAAATTTGAAATAATAAAAGATTTTGGTGTCGAAGATGTTTTTTTGAATTATCCAGATTTAAAAAAACAATTCTTGTTTAACCGCTCAGACGACATTGTTGAATCTATAAATGCAAAAGATTTTATAAAAGATATTATCATAAATGACAATGCTCAATCTTATCTTACTACTGGCGAAGCTAGGTCGTTTGAAGATAAATACAGTAGATCTTATTCTTTAGAAAATGTTACTTCAGGTTACATCGTTAGGCAGTATTTGGGAGAGCTGCCTATCTTAGAGTCGAGATTCACTTGTAATGTTGTTTTTAATAACAGAGATGAAGCTTTAAACACCATAAATAATATAGCAGCAATATTTAGGGGTCTAACTTATTGGAGTGAAGGTTTACTCTTTCCCTCTGTGGATAAGCCTAAAGATGCAGTTTTAATGTTTAACAATTCAAACGTTTCATCTGGAACATTTGCTTACACGGGTAGCGCAAAAACATCAAGAACTTCTAGTGTGGTAGTTAGATATAATGATGCTAATGATAATTTTAAAGTTAAAGTCGCTTATGCTGAAGATTTTCCTGCATTAAGAGAGTTTGGGTATAACGAGCAAGAAGTTGTTGCTATAGGTACTACATCTGCAAGTCAAGCAAAAAGAATTGCTAAATGGATTTTATATACTAATCAAACTGAAACAGATGTGGTGCAGTTTTCAACTGGTCAGGAAGGGGGCTTTTTATTGCCGGGAGACATAATACTTATTCAGGATAATTTTAAAACTGTCAAAAGGTATGGCGGCAGGATAAAAGATATTAATTTTAGAGATAAAACCGTCACACTTGATAAAGGCGTAAGTGAAAACATTGTGAATCAAAAAATTTATTTTATGGTTCCAAAAGCAAATCAGTCTTCTAAAGATTTGTCGAACTTAGCAAAAGAGCGTGAAGGTACTTCTAGTGATGGGGTAACTGATCAGGAGATAGATAACCAAAGAACCCCTCAAATAAAATCTTTTACAGTAAGCTCCGTGTCTGAAAATAATGTGATAACTATTAGTGAAGCTAACGACACTGATTTTAATTTAATTACTAGAGGTACAATTTGGTCTGCTGATAATAATGATTCTGGTTACAACATTAAAGGTATCAAGTATCGAGTTTTATCTACAGAAGAAAAAGCTCTAAATGAATTTCAAGTTACAGCGATGATGTATAATGAAACAAAATTTAATTCTTTAGAGAGAGGGAAAAGGCTAGAAAAAACCCAACAATCAAGCAATTTAAGTTTTAGTGTAGGAGATTATCCTAATGAGCCTGTTTCGGTTACAAATGATGACGGGCTTGTTGGTGCAAATATAAATGATCAAATATATGACGCGTATTACACTAAAGAAAGAAGTGATGAAGATGTAAAATATGAGGGTAGTTTTTCATTTGAAAATCTGTCAGAAGAAGTAAGAGGGTATATAGTGGACTTTTCTGTTTTAGGTAAAAATCTAAGGTTTTGTTTAGATGGTAGGGATAATACATCTTTTTCTGTTTTTTTAGGTAAAAAAAGCGATTTGCCGAGAAGGATGTCATACAAAGTGTATGTTTATGATAGGGATTTTAAATTAGAGTTGTTGCCGCAATAATAAAATTTTTTTAAAAGAGATGAGTTTTTCAAAATATATAAGTCAAACACCTGAGGATTTTGGGCAAGCTTTGCAGGTTTCGGGTTTTATTGTGTCCAATGGGTCACCCAAAGCCCCTTATACAGAAAACCTACAAAGGAGTTCCAGCGATTTGTTTACAGGTGGAAGCGGCATTCCTGTTGGCACATTAGTATCAAGTGGACAATTTCATGGCAATGATCCTTATATTAGTTGGGACTTATCTAACCCTACGCAAAATAAAGTATACAATGATTATGATATACCTAATTTAAATTTCTTTTCTGGGTTTGATATTGTTTTAAGAGATGAAACAGGTTTATTGATCCAAACTTTAGAAACAGGTTATTACGAAAATTATTATGAAATAGATATAGAAAATTTAAAAACTCAATTTTCTTTAGAAAGCGGTAGAGATGAAAGAAGGTTTAGGTTTGAAGTTGTAGCTAACGATTATTACAACAGGACTCATACTGGAGTTTTCTTTTTGACATGCGAAAGGCCTGATGTTACTGGATTAGATGTTAGCATAGGAAAAAGTATAAAATTTCAACCTAAATTTTCTAAAGCTTCTGGTGTCGATTCTTTAGTTCTCTGTGTTGGTACTGGTTCAAGTTTTGATGTTTTTTCTACAGGTGCAGAAAATTCCGCTATTGCTTACCAAGCTATAAATGTTAAAGGGCAAACTTTAAGCAACTTTCAACAAAATTATGATGCAGATCTTGAATCTTCATATTATTATGGTTTTTATGCTGTAGATGTATATGGTACGGGCTCCGCATACATTTACCCTTCGTCGATAAAACCATTAGAAATAGACCCTTTAAATTATAACATTAAACCTTCTGGGTTTAGAGGGAAAATAGTTGTTGAAAGAGACCCTGTTAATAGAAACATAAATTCATATTATAAAGGCGTTATAAACAAAGATTTTACTTTAGAAAAAGTTAATTATGAGGTTTTTGTTTTTCAAAGCGGTCGCGAAGATTTAGAGTCTTCTTTTGCTATAGAATCTCAATCGATATCAAATGTAAGCTTTTTGGTTCATGGTAGCGGTCAAAACAGGATAGATTACAACTTTTTTACTGGAGATAATTTTAGGGGTCAAGATTATTATTATAGCGGCAGCAATTCTGAGCCCATTTTCTCTACATACAACACTACTGGCATACAGTGGAGAGAGCATACGATATTGCTTGATAATCAGTCTGCTTTACCCGGAGGTTCTTACACAGGTCAGTCCCCAGTAAAAGAGATAGCTATCGCTGCAGGGAATACAAATTCGAATAAAATATATTTAGGGGTGCAAATTAACCCAGATAATAAAGAATTTTATTTTTACCCTGAAGGAGGGTATTTTAATTCAGGTATATACACGGGAACTTATGCTGAAAATATAACGGGAGGATATTATACTTATGAGAATTATGGCCCAAGCGGTCCTAGTGGGCCATCTGGCCCTACAGGACCAACAGGGCCTGTGTCTTCTGGGTATGCGGTTTTGTTAGCTGGTGTTACTGGCAGTTTGATGGCTACTAATTTATCAGGTTTTATATCTACTAATTATGAGCCAAATTTTACTTACGATATTTCTGCTGATACCGATTATTATTTTAAAGTAAGACCTATAGATAATAATGGTAACAAAGGAAAATTTACAGACTTAACTTATGTTAGTAGTGGCGATATTATTTCAGCTATAAGCGGAGCAGGTTATTCAACGGGATTATTTAATGGCGATACTAATAGTGGGTTAGCTTTTTATAATGCTGACTTAGATGTTTTAAATGTCTCTGATAACTTGTTTTCTAGTGGAAGTGGGCTTGGGGTTAACATAAGTACTCCTGAGCACCATTTTCATGTTAGTGGAGACGCTCAAATAAGTGGATACCTATACGACTCACAAAACACTACAGGTGAAGCTGGATATGTTTTAGCATCTGAAGAAGGAGGCCCTCAATGGAAACAGATCGAAGATGTTTTATCTGGCGTAGGAGGTTCTGGCGTTACTAATTATGTGGCTCGTTGGGCTGATGAAGACACTTTAACTACAGGGGTATTATATGATAATAGCACCAATGTTGGCGTAGGCACAGCAAACCCTACTTCAAAACTTCAAATAGCCAGTTCTACTTCTCAAGATTCAGTGTTGAAGGTTGATGGGACAAATGGAACGCTGTTCGAAGTGGTCGATGACCTTAGCGATTCATTAATGTCCGTCAACGATGCGGCTGGTTTACCGGTGTTTGAGGTATTTGCTGATAATACAATTATAGGCGGAAGATATAATCAAAACGACTTTTATTTAAATACCGATGGAAACTTGGGGTTAGGGACAAGTACTCCTTCCTACAAATTAGATATAGGAGGAACTGTTGCGAGTACGAGTAACACTATTCGCTTAAGTCAGGATAACGGCGGAACAGCTATAAGAGTTGGTCCGGGTGGTGGGGGTAATGATATTACATTATTAAGAGTGGATGGTTCCACTTCAAATAATAGTGGAACGACTGATAGTGGTAATGTTGGATTCAGTCTTAAATATATGGGGTCGAGAGACGGGAACTTGAATGCCCTGTCAATTTTTACTGATAATACCTCTGCGGCATCTCAAATCGAAGCTGTTACTATTATACAAGATGGCAATGTTGGTATAGGTACTGCGAGTCCATCTACAGATTTCTCAGTAAAGGAGCATTTATTATTTAATGACACTACTAGACTCTTAACAATTTCTAATAACACTAATACTGGTGGTATAAATCTTGATGGTGGTAA
>Ga0181563_10000656_pt1 | contig 33481 bp, 45 predicted proteins | sample 011ome_25_FD_133759 | JGI IMG/M metagenome (GOLD analysis project Ga0181563, IMG submission 133759) | Coastal salt marsh microbial communities from the Groves Creek Marsh, Skidaway Island, Georgia - 011512CT metaG (megahit assembly) | ecosystem: Environmental > Aquatic > Marine > Intertidal...
AACTCTACATCTTCTGTAACTGCAAATGAATTGCTTGCTGAATTTGAAACTAGAGTTCGTGATTTTGACTTTCTAAGCCCTACTCAAAAATCAAGATACATTGAAGAAGGGCGCAACCAAGCAGTAAGTGTATTCCTTGCATCACAAATAGGTTCTTATGTGACTGAAGCTGATGGCACTCGTAGAAAGGTAACATCGGCTGACTTGGCTGCTGCTGCTCAATATGCTGCTAATCCAGATGATAAAGAGGGTGTACCACCTTCTCTTGTTGATGCGGTAGATACCGCTAAGGTACGCGCTGGTAGTGCTGGTTATGTTGAGTCTCGCCTTGTTCAGTTAAGTTCTCGCCTTGGCACTGAAGAAGGTCGTATTGCTCAACGCAATAAGAACAAAGAGCAAATATCAAGAATGCTATCCTCAACAAAGACAGAAGATAGTAAGTCTAATCGCGATCTTTCTGAAAGACTTATATCTGAATCCCTTGAAGACCCAGAGGCTTATTTTAGAAGCACTGATCTTTTAGACTATAGCAACCCTGCGACTCAAAGATTGTATTCAGTTATTGAGTCAGGGGTTGTTCCGACTACGCTTGCTAATAACTTTCAGCAACTTGCTAACGGTACATTTACTGGCAATGAGGAAGAAGCAAGAAGCTTAATATCTTTATATGCTCACTTCTCAAGTCAACCTCGTGGTCAAAGCACAGTAAACGTATGGAATGATTCTAATATGTCTGAGGCTACAAAAGCTAAGTTAGAAGCTATTTCTATATTAGGTACAGCTATCGAAGCTCCAATTCAAAATATTGCAACGCAACTTAGTGAAGCAACAACACCAGATGCTAATGCTGCACGATTAGCTGCATTCAAAGATGTGGATAATTCTAAAAGCGATGCTGAGTTTGTAATCAATGCTGTGCCAGATGCGGCCACAAATCCAAAAGCTAGAGCATTACTTATAAACTTAGCTAAGTATTTACATGGGCCTATGGAAGCTGGTGAGATTCAAAAGTCTCTTGCTGAGTATTACAACAGGACTTTTGTAGATACAGAGGGTTATATTAAAGACTATGCTTCTATGTCTGGAACAAAGTCACAGTATGCTCTTGATGCAGTGTTTGCCAATCAAGAGCTAAAGTCATACTTTATCAACAAGGTTAATGTTGAGGTAGCAATTGCTGCTGCTAGGTTTGGTGGTCAGGCTAAAATGATCTCAAATAGCAACATTAAAAACAGAGCATTCTTAATGCCATTAGGCTCTTCTAGCGGTGGCGTAGTAAACTTTATGTTGGTTGAAGAAAGATCAGGCACAATAGTTCCAGTTCAAAACCCAGAAACAGGAATACCATTTCAGTTCAGTACTGCCGAAGAAGATGTTGTAAAAGAAGCGCAACGTCTTGCAGTTAAAACATACAACACACTACCAACTATAGAACAAGTTAAAGACATGCGTTCGCAAAGAGCTAAGAACGCAAACAAACTTACTGGCACAGGTACTACTGGTGTTGGTGTGTCACCTGCTGGCAGTGAGTTCCCTGGCCTCAACTAAGTGAGATAAAAATGGCTGTTGATCTAAGATACCAAGCTTTTCCACTGCACACTCTTCCAGAGGTTGCGGTTGAAGAAAAGCCGTGGAGTCCAGAAATGTGGCAGGTTATGCGCAGTTCTTGGGATTACAGCTACGGTGGCATGGTTGACTATGTTAGAAACCAGCAACGCTTTGGCCACTTAGACTTGGACTTAGAGTACAATCCTCTTGATGATATTGAAGGATACGAAGATCACTTTGATAGTTTGGTATACGCTAAAAACGCAGAGCATATGGAGGTTCTTAAGCACCAAATTAATGAGCGCAATGATTCACGTGAAACATTAGCTAATGCAACTTTGGTTCAGGGTTTGGCGGCTGGACTAATTGATCCAATCAATCTTATTGCCCTTCCTTTTGGTGGCCCAACCGTAGGTCTTGCTAGATCATTTGCGCGTGGTGCTGCTTCAACTGGACTTACTCAAGCTGGCGTTGAGGCTGGTCGTTACCTGACAGACCCAACTGCGACTGCTGGTGAATTTGGTGTGAACGTAGGTGCCACTGCTGTGTTTGGTGGTATGATTGCATCTGCGGTTAGTGTACCATTAACGCGCCGTGCTGCTGCAATTAAGAGTTATGAAAAGACACATCAAGAGTTTCTTGAAGCTGCTGGCATTACTGACGAGCTAAACGCATTAAGCATTGATGACATTTCTACCAAGCTATCTCGTGAAAACAGAGACTTTGGATCTTCTACTGACAAAGAGATAGCAACAGAGATTGCTAATCAAGAGCGCAAAATGTTTGGCATTGAAGAAAAAATGCCTGAGATAGAAGATCAGATTGCGGCTGCACAAGCGCGATACAATAGCGAGGGTACATCTAAGGCTGCTGACTTTGAGGAGTTAGAACAACTCCGCGCTAGAAAGCAGGGTATGATAGATTCAAAAGAACAGGCTGAACAAATGGTTTCTGTTCTTAAGCATGAAAAGGCACTTCGATCAATTGAGGATGCACAGATAGATAATATCACTGATCCTTATAACTTTGATCCAAACATTTTTATTAACAGCCCAATGTTTAAGTTTGTCACAACTCCTATGAAAAGGATTTTGCAATCAAACATTACTAACTCTGGCAAGAAAGCAATTCTACAACTGGCAAACGATAGCGGTTTGGCACTGACAGCTAATAGATTTGGTTATTCAATGGGGCCATCTGTTTACCAAAAGGCTAAAGTAATGGAGGCTGAATGGGTTCAGTCACATAGAACACTTCAGAACATCTGGGCAAAAAGCATTGGCACCAAAGCTGTTGAACCTCTTGGCATTGATGTAACTAATCTAGTGGAAAACACTGGCAAGATTAAAGCTAAGATTACTGGAACAGGTCAGTCGCGCACATATGGTGACTTTCTAAAGCAGGTAAGTGAGAAGCGCGTCAAGGGCATTGATGGTGCAAATGACTTTGAAAAAGAAGCCATTGAAGCCATGAATAAGTTTTACAAGAAGTGGGAAGATCGGCTTGAAGATGCTGGTTTACTTGGCTCTCGTAGAAGTTTAGAAGCTGACAATAACATTATTGAGATGCGTCTTCGCCAACTAGAAGATGATATTACAAAATACAAAAAAAACTCTCGTGCTGTTAAGCACATTCAAAAACGCATTGATGATTACAAGCAAAGAGTAGAAGAAAACAATCTTACAATTGAAAGCTTGAAAGACATAGATATTAGCCCCGCTAATGAAGATGTCTTTATGCCTCGCTATTGGGATATGAATGCGATTAAGCGCGACCGTGCTGGTTTAGAAAAGATTCTTCGTGATTGGTATACTCGCCATCCCAGAGTCTATCAAACGGTAGATGGTAAGATGACTCGGATTGATCTTAAAGCTGACGCAGACTCAATTGCAGAACGTGCCAAGCAGACTGTGGATCAGTTGTTGGGAATTAAAGATGTTGCTGATCCTGAGCTTGTTTCATTTGGCTATGGTAAGTCCAAACATTTGCGCAGCCGTGAGTTAGATATTCCAACTAAACTTGTTTACGATTACGTTATTCAAGACCCGATGGCGTTGATGAAGACTTACTCTCATAAGACTGCTGCGGTTTATCAGTTCCACAAGATGTATGATGGTAAGCGTTTACCAGAAGTTCTTGATGAGCTAGAACAGTCTATGATTATTGAAGGCAAATCTCAAAAAGAAATTAATGCCTACAGAAAAGACTTTGATTCATTGTACCGCCGTATTGTTGGCTCTCCTTTAAGCGATCCAAGCCGTTGGGATAATACGATTACAAATGTAATGAAGGACTTTGCTTATCTAAACTATCTTGGTGCTAGTGGATTCTCTGCTATTCCCGACTTTGCTCGTATTATTATGGAGCATGACATGGGAGATATTGTTAAGTCTCTTACCTCTATGCTTGACGATCAAACAATTAAGCTAACAAAGAAAGAGCGTGACTTCATTGGTGAAGGCTTAGAGATACTACAAGGCAGCTCTCACATGCGATTTACTGAGCATTTGAGCAACAACCCATTGCAAAACAATGCGTTTGATGTGGCCCGTAATGTTTATAGCATTGCCAATCTTCTTGGCCCAATGACTGTAATTGCTAAAAATATGGATACAATGGTTCGTGGTCACACAATCATTAAGCTTTCTAAGCAGTGGGCTGATGCCAAAAATGGCAAAATAACCAATAAAGATGCCACATACTTAGCACGATACAATATTGACGAAGCAATGGCTAAGAAGATTGCAGCGCAGCCATATCAAACAACTTCAAAAGGATTGTACCTTCCAAACACAAGTGAGTGGGCAGAAGGCGAAGTCACTGAAACATTTAGAACGGCAATGCAAAGCGGCGTTCTAAACACAATTATGATGGGTACACCAGCTGATCGTCCAATTATTACTGATGGCGTTGTTTATGTACCCCACCGTATTGCTAAAGCTTTTGGTTATGAAGAGGACTCAATAGCTAAAGGATACTCTCGTATTGAATCTGGAATCCTTGGCTTGCCGTTCCAGTTTATGTCTTATTCTATGGCTGCAATGAATAAAGTTACAGCCTCTTATAGCCAAAATCAAATTAGAAACAGAACCGCTGGTGTACTAGCTGCAATGGGTCTTGGCTATATGGCAGTAAAGATTAAGACACCTGATTTTGCTTGGGATGAAATGAGCGCATCAGATAAGTTTGTAAGAGCATTTGACCAAAGTGGGCTTCTTTCTCTGTATTCTGACTTAATGTATACATCTATTAATACTTCGATGGCACTTGGGCATGGTAACTTTATGGAAGGTTTGGTGACTGAGAAGTTTCCTCAAGAGCCAGATATGTTGGATGCTATTACTGGAGTTCTTGGTGCTGGCCCTAGTATTGCTACTGACCTTACTATTAACCCTGCTATTGATTTTATTAACGGTGATTACGGTGAGGGCATGAAGACTTTTCTTCGGAACCTTCCGTTTATGAGGCTGTGGTTTTGGAAAGATGATATGAACGAAATGACTAGAGGTATATCTAGAGCGTTCTAACTTTTTGTGCGTTGTGCTTATTTCTCCTTAATACTAGATTGACTACAAATCTATAGGTGAAAGCATGACAATTAACATAGCAGACAATTCCCCTCGTGTGTCATACTCAGTGGCTCAAGGTGTCACTCAAACTTCGTTTACTGTGTCATTTGAGTTCTTCGACAATGATGATTTGAATGTCTATGTTGATGGCACACTTAAGACTTTAACTACTGATTACACTGTCACAGGTGGGGATGGCTCTACTGGCACCGTTACAATATCTGTCACAGGCGCGTCAGGGGGGTCTACAGTCGTTATTACGCGTGACATTGACCTAGAGCGCACAACTGACTTTCCCGCTTCTGGTGCCTTTAATATTGCTACACTTAATACTGAGCTTGATCGGATCATTGCTATTACTGCTGACCTTAACGATTTAGCTAGTCGTGCAATTACACCACCAGACTATGACCCAACTGTTAGCTATACACTTCCTGTTGTTAATGATCGTAAAGGTAAGACTCTTGCTTTCAATGCTGTAACTGGTGCTGTTGAAGCTGGCCCATCTACTGCTGATGTTCAATCTGTCTCTGATACTGCTGCTGACATTGCTTTGCTTGCTGACATTGAAGATGGAACGTTAGCAACTAATGCCATTACTAACGTCAATACAATCCGCACTGATGTATCAACTGTGTCTGGCATATCAACAAACGTCACTACGGTTGCGGGCAACAATGCAAATGTTACCACAGTGGCAACCGATCTAAGCGGATCAAATACAATTGGTACTGTTTCTGGATCAATTACAAATGTAAACACTGTTGCTAGTAGCATCTCTGATGTGACAACTGTAGCGACAAATTTATCTGGCTCTGATACAATTGGAACAGTGGCAACAAATATTGCCAACGTAAATACTGTTGGCGGCATATCAGCGAATGTCACTACTGTTGCTAGTATATCGGCAAACATTACAACACTGGCTGGCCTAACATCAGACATTACTGCGGTAGCAAATGTTGACACTGAGCTTGCTGCGGTAAGCGCAAAAATTACAGAAGTGCAAACTGTTGCAGATGATCTTAACGAAAGTATCTCTGAGATTGAGACTGTTGCAAACGACTTAACGTCTGGAAGCTTTATTGCTGGGACTGAGTATGACTTTGGTTCTGTTGCGGATGCAACAAGTGGCACATCGGGATCACCAGACGGATTTATAGTTACTGTTTACAACAATCTTGCTGACATCACATCGGTTGCTGGTCAGGTTTCTAACATCTCAACGCTTGGCTCTATCTCAGCAAACATTACGACTGTTGCGGGTATCTCAAGCAATGTGACAACGGTGGCTGGCATAAGTGCCAATGTAACAAGCGTTGCGGGTGTCAGTGGCAGCATTCCAACTGTGGCAGGTGTCGCATCTGATGTGTCAACGGTGGCAGGTATTAGCTCTGCGGTTTCAACTGTTGCTTCAAACGTATCTGGGATAAATAACTTTTCTGAGCGTTATCGTATTGGAACAACTGAGCCAACAACAAGCCTTGATACTGGTGATTTGTTTTACAATACGTCTTCAACAACTCTAAAGGTTTATAATGGTTCTTCTTGGGAGGCGGGTGTTACTGCTGGATCAGGATTCCTTTCTCAGTCTAGTAACCTTTCAGACTTGCAGAGCGCAGCAACGGCTCGAACAAACTTAGGATTGGGAACGGCTGCAACATCTGACACTGGAGACTTTGCAGCCGCGGTACACAATCACGATGCAGACTACGCTGCATTGTCACACACTCATACATTGTCTGACATTACAGACAGTGGAACCATGGCATCTCAAAATGCTAACAATGTAAACATAACTGGCGGCATCATTGATGGCGGCTCAATCGTGTAAGGACTGAAACATGGCAACATCTATTAGATTACGCGGCGGTACAACATCACAGCATTCAACATTCACTGGTGCTGCTAAGGAAGTAACCGTTGATACAGACAAAAATACAATCGTGGTTCACGATGGATCAACGGCTGGCGGCTTTCCATTAGTTGCTAAAGACTCAAGTGGCAATGCTACATTTGCTGATAATGAGAAAGCGTTGTTTGGCACTGGTAGTGATTTAGAGGTGTACCACGATGGATCAAACAGCAACATTAAAGATGTTGGAACAGGCTTTTTGAGCTTAGATACTAATGGATCAGATATACGTCTAACAAGTGACGGGCAATCCAAGACAATGGGCTATTTTGCAAAAGATGGTGCTGTTTATTTATACCATAATGGTAATCAGAAAATTTCCACAACCTCAGTAGGCGCAGACGTAACAGGCGAACTAATAGCCGACAGCTACAACGAAACCTACGCAGCGGTCACATCATCCTCTAACGCCACTACGGTGGACTGCCATAACGGTAACGCATTCAGCCACACACTGACAGAGAACACCACGTTCACGTTCTCTAACCCCCCTGCCAGCGGCACTGCGTATAGCTTCAGCATTGAGATCATTCAGGATGCCTCTGCGTCTGGTTACACGGTCACTTGGCCTACCTCAGTAGATTGGCCTGCGGCAACTGCACCTACACTGACTGCAACAGCAAGTGCGAAAGATGTCTTCATCTTCACAACGCGGGATGGCGGGACTACATGGTACGGATTTACTGCTGGACAAGCATTGGGGTAAACAATGGCAACTAAGAAAAAGTTACTTCAGGCAGCGGCAGGCACGGCAGCGGCTGGTGGTGGTGGCCTGAACGTAGAAGAAGTGTTCAGCACTTATTTGTATGAGGGGAATGGCTCTACACAGACGATTACCAACGGCATTGACCTTGATGGCGAAGGTGGTTTGGTTTGGGTTAAGGACAGGAGTGGTCAAGATCATTATATATTTGATACAGAAAGAGGAGTGGGTAAGAAGCTAGCATCTAACAACTCGGATGCTGAGTTTTCATATCCAACAGGATTAAGTGCATTTAACTCTGATGGGTTTTCCCTCGGTGGTGGGTATGGAACAACTGGAAATACATTACCATTTGCCTCTTGGACATTCCGCAAAGCCCCTAAGTTCTTTGATGTGGTGACTTATACTGGGAATGGAACTTCTGGTAGGACAGTTAGTCATAATCTTGGTAGTGTGCCTGGGTGTATAATTGTTAAAAGAACAGACACAACAGGATCATGGAGGTCTTATCATACCTCTTTAGGTGCCACAAAGTATATTGATATTAATTCAACATCGGCAGCGGGGACTTCTAACACTAGTTGGGCAGACACTGAACCCACTTCTACAGAGATCACTTTAGGTTCTAGTGTAAATGTAAACGCCTCTGGCGGCACCTACGTAGCCTACCTATTCGCCCACAACGATGGTGACGGTGAGTTCGGCCCTGATGGTGATGCTGATATTATCAAGTGTGGTTCTTTTACGACTGATAGTGGTGGTAATGCTTCTGTTGACATTGGATTTGAACCACAATGGATAATTTATAAAAGATCAGATGGGACATCTAATTGGGGTATGAATGATAATATGAGGGGGTGGGCTGATACCTATTGGAACCCCTTATATGCCGATGTAAGCAACGCAGAAAGTGGATTTGCGGCTACTAGAAGTTGGCCTACGGCAACTGGATTTGAGTTTGAAGGACAGTTATCAGCTTCAGCTAACTACATCTACATAGCCATTCGCCGTGGCCCTATGGCTGTGCCTGAGAGTGCGACTGATGTGTTTGATGTTGCCACAAGGGGTGCATCTAGCGGTGAACCTAATTGGAAAAGTGGGTTTGTAACAGACTTTGCTATAATAAGAAATGTTGATACAGCAGATAATTGGCAATCTTCTGCAAGGTTAATACAGGGCAAGTCACTAACACCTAATGACACTTCCGCTGAAAGCTCAAATAGTAACTATGCTTTTGATTATATGAACGGGTTTTTCTCTTCAACATCTACGGATAGTACGTTTTACTCTTGGATGTGGAAACGTGCCCCCAACTACTTTGATGTCGTTGCTTACACGGGGAACGGAACAGCAGGGCGTACTGTAAGCCATAACCTTGGTGTTGCACCTGAGATGATCTGGGTGAAGTCTAGGGATGCCGCTTATGATTGGCGTGTTTATCATTCTTCTACAGGGGCAACAAAATCACTTGAGTTAAACAACACTGTTGCAGCAGCAGCAAATTCATATATCTGGAATGACACAGCACCAACTGACAGCGTGTTTAGCCTTGGAACCCACACAAATGTTAATAAGTCTGGAGATGATTACATAGCCTACCTATTCGCAAGCCTAGATGGTGTGTCTAAGGTGGGGAGTTTTAGTCATACAGTAGGCTCTAATACCGATGTAGATTGTGGGTTTAGCAGTGGTGCTAGGTTTGTTCTTATAAAGAGAACAGATAACGTAGGTCACTGGATAACTTTAGATACGGAGCGTGGTATTGTTGCTGGCAACGATGCTTGGTTGAACCTAAACACAACAGGTGCGGAGAATACAAGTTACGATTTTATAGACCCTTTAAGTTCTGGGTTTACAGTAGATGGCTCAGGCTTAATCGCAACTGGAACCTACATCTTCTACGCAATCGCATAATCAAGCTCATATGAAAGGATCAATCTAATGAGTGAATACAGAAACAGAACAACAGGTGTCGTAAAGACCCAAGGGCAGTGGCGCAATGAGTTCGCCAACATGTCCTTGCCTCGTGTCTGGAAAGCAGCAACCCTAGACGCACTAGACCTAGACCCTGTGCTACGCAGCCCAGCGGCTACAGTAGGCGCATATCAAACGTCAGTGCGTGATGGTGTTGTTCAAGACGCTAATGGTAACTGGGTAGAGAACTACGTTGCCCGTGACATGTTTGCAGACACCACAGAGGATGGCGTTACGACAACCAAGGCAGAGCATGAGGCGGCTTATCAAGCTGGCTTGGATGCCAAGGTTGCCGAAGGTCATCGTGCCACACGCAATAAGCTATTGGCTGACAGCGATTGGACGCAGATGAATGACAGCCCTCTCAGCAATGAGGACAAGACAGCTTGGGCAACCTATCGCCAAGAGTTGCGCGATATGTCAGACTTGGCATCATGGCCTAATATTGCCGATGATGATTGGCCTGTAGCACCATAGGGATAAGACATGGATAAGCGTACTGTTTCATCAGCGCATGAGCGCATTGACACAATAGAAAAACAGATCGTTGCTATGAAGACTGAAATGGATATTCAGTTCAAAGATTTGTTTAACCGTGTGAAAAGACTAGAGGCTATTATGATCGGCTCATCGGCAGCTATTATTGCTATGTTGTTGCGCCTTACTCTAATGGGCTAGACCAATGCCTGATCCCATTACCATAGGTGCTGCATTATCTGCCGCAAATATGGCATTTAATGGGTTGAAGTCCATGATCTCAACTGGTCGTGAGATACAAGATTGTGCGGGGCAGCTTTCCAAGTGGGCCTCGGCAATGTCTGACATTACCTACCTAGAGAGCAAAGCAAAGGAGAAACCATCCTTGTGGCAGACCATGCGTGGGTCTGTAGAGGCTGAGGCTTTGGAAGCTTTTACCGCAAAGAAGCAAGCAGATCATCTTAGGTCTGAGTTAAAGTCGTATATTTCTGCTTATTGGGGGCCGTCCCATTGGGAAGAATTAGTGCGCTTAGAAGGTCAGATACGCAAGGAACGCAAAGAGCAACTGTACCGAAAGCAAGAAGCAATAGATGCGATTATGAGTTGGATCATTGGCAGCATTATAGCTGTTGTTGGTGCTGGGATATTGGGCGGGATTATCTTTTTAATTGGTGCTGCACGAGGCCAGTGGTAATGATTTTTGTCTTAGTCTTTATACAATACATTCCATCTGCTGAGTTAAAGTATTACCAGATAGGGCCAACCCATGCGACTTATGAGGAATGCGAACAAGAACGCAGAAAGGCAAGAGAGGGTTTGGTAGTTCACAACAGCCAAACGGTGGTCTGTCTTGAGGTTAGTAGAGATTAAGTCAGGTGTGTGGTGTGTATACAAAAATGGAAAAGTTGTTATAATCACCACGCATAAACGGATAGCGGAGCGTTTATATGCCAGCAACAGTGATTGATGAATACAAAATATTCCCACGGCTGATGATGCTAGTGGTTACTATTTTAACTTACCAAAGCGTACACTGGTACATGTCATTGCCTGATCCTACGAATGGACAGGCTGGTTTGGTTTCAGTTTGCATGGGCGCATTAACTGGTTGCTTTGGAATCTGGATGAACAAAGAAGCTAAGACGGATAGAGGTGCATAATGTTACAGGCATTGATAGGCCCACTAGGTAATCTTGCTTCTTCTTGGCTTCAAGGAAAAGCAGATGCAGCAAGCGCAGCAGCTAATCTAAAGTTAGTTGAGGCTGAGGCAAAAGCTACCATTATGAAGTCGGCAGCTACATCCGAAGCTGATTGGGAACGCATCATGGCACAGGGTTCTCAGAACTCTTGGAAGGATGAGTGGCTAACAATACTGTTTAGTGTGCCATTGATCTTATGTTTCTTGCCATTCTCATGGGCAGAAGAAGCTGTGCAAAATGGTTTTGCTGCATTGGAATCTATGCCTGATTGGTATCAGTACACGTTAGGTGTTATTGTGGCTGCATCATTTGGTGTTCGATCAGCAACTAAATTCTTTGGAGGAAAGAAATGAGTTTTAATTTAAGTAAGCGCAGCCTTGGTAAACTGGAGGGTGTTCGCCCTGATTTAGTTGAGACTGTAAAGTTAGCTATTAAACTAACGCGCGTTGACTTTGGTGTGACTTGCGGGTTGCGCACAGTTGAAGAGCAAAAGAAACTTGTTGCCTCTGGTCGCTCTCAAACTATGAACAGTAAACATATTCCACAGTCAGATGAATACTCTCATGCTGTCGATGTATTAGCTTATATTGATGGTGATGTTTGTTGGGAGTTGAATGTATATGACGAGATATGTGATGCGATGGCAGCGGCTGCCAAAGAAACTGGCGCGTCAATTAAGTGGGGTGCGGCGTGGAGCGAGGGCGACATACGCGCGTATAAAAGCACGGCTGAACATGCTATGAATTGTTACATTGATCTTCGTCGATCTGAGGGCAGACGTCCGTTTCTTGATGGGCCTCACTTTGAGTTGATGGCCTAAGTTTAGGTCGCAAAGACTTAGATAATATACCAGTATCTTTGCAAAACAAATCGGCTGGCAAAGCATCCGATAGTTCTTCACTGGCACGAATAACTTGCTGACACTTGGCACTACTATCGAGTAGTATATTGGACTCCATTGGATAGCCATTTAGCATGTAAACTATTGTAAATATAAAGTAATTTTCCATTGTTCTCTCTCTTTTTTTTGATAGATTGTCGCAGTGGGCAGTGGCGTCCAAGCCAGCAGCTATAGTCCGACCATTCACATAGCACTGCCCACACGATTACCCATCATTGTGCTGTGGAAGTTTCCACTTTTTTATTTCAGACATTACAACATTGTCTGTAACGCCAAGGATGTATGCTATGTCATCTATTCTTACTTGAACGATTAGCATACGGTTAATCATTCTTGCCATCTTTGGCGCGCGGTAAGGCCACTTACGAGTGTCAGTCTTTTTGGGCAATGCCTTTGGTGTCACTGGCTCTTTGTTTCTTTTGATGCCACACGTTTTTTCTTTTATTAATTGCTTTTTGAACCCCTCTTGCTCTCGCTTCATCTGCCACATTGCAGCAAGCTCTTTCTCACTTGGAGGTCTGCCGTACATCTTAGTGAAGGATTCTGTAATATTTACCATGCGTCGTTCCTTTTAGAAAAAAAGGCCAGCCCGAAGGCTGGCAGTTTAGTGGGAAGCAGTGAGGCTATAAAGTCTATGTCAAGCAGTGTAACTTCCCACGGAGAACATCTCTATTTAAAAGGGAATGTCATCATCTTTCAAGCTTTGTGATGCTGCCTTACCTTGTGGCTCTGAGATATTGAATGACATGTATGGCTTGCCATCCTTCATTCTGCGCCATCCCGCAAGTCTACGGTTGGGATGTGGGTCAGTCCACGGCTGCTGTTTGTCATTCATGTTATACATATTGCCAGTATAATCAGGCGCACCTTCTTTGCCACCTTCTTGTTTAAACATTACACCAACTTTTTCGTAGACCTCCATGATCTCACGACCACCTTTGGTTTCACGACGAACAATTGCATAGCGTCCTTCTCTGCCCTCAACATTCATCTTGCCTTGCAAGATCATCTTCATGTCTTCAAAGGGTGGGAATGCCACGCCATCATTTGTGTTGTCATATTCTGCCATGCTTCTGGCTCCTGTATTAAAGTGTTTTTGTGCAGCTTCTAATCTACTGTGGTGACTTCTGGACTTATCCTTTCTGTGACCACATGACTTCCCTGCCTTAGCTGCACACTTGGGGCAGGGAATCTGTTGTACCATTTCTCTGGTAACTGTTACCAAGCATCGCCTCCGCTGCTCTGCGCTTGGCCTCTTGGGGGGCCGCTTGAGCGCGAGGCTGCATTGCCATCATCATCCTCAGCTGGAAGATTAAGTAAAGACATAATGCCATACCGACGAGCGTAGGTAATGGCACTACCCAATCCCTGCATGTCATTCTTACCGAGTACAAGTGGCACATGAGAAACTATTTCCCAAGTGGGATCATCCTCATGCATAAGAATAGTATCTACAAACGAGCCATGCTCATTCGTGAATACTTGTTGGCTGAGAAAGAAACCGTGATTAGCCAATGGCTGTGTCACTGCTTCAATGCAACCTTCGAGCGTTACATAGCGACTACGAAAGTGTGGGTTGGTGCCAGTCTTGGCTGGCGGTTGTATATCTTTACGCGCTTTGATTAACAGGCTTACTATATTTTTAGACATTGTGTTCTCCTAGTTACGTTTGGTTATGCGCAAGGCTCCGCGTTTGTCACGCTTGATTGTTATGTAGTCGCAGTACACCTCACGCTCATTATCTGCGACCATAGCTTTTAACTGTTTTTTGGCATTCTCGAATGTTCTGTTGTGTTCGATACCATTAACGTAAGTAACGGCTGCGTCGACGAATTGGTTGTCGAGCGTTGCGTCACGTACGACCATGTCATCAACCTTGATTTGGTTAGTTGAGAGTGTTGGTGTGTCAATACCAATCGGCTCTTCATCGCGAACAACGTAACCCCAGAAGTCTGACACCACTGCCCACATTGAATTGAAATACTCTTCATCATACGCGACATGTGCGCTTTCCCACTTACTATTACCAAAAATTACAGAGAGGTAGGCACCTTCACAGTTTGCCAAGTGGCAATACAACTGTATCTGTGGCATGTAACGTCCGATTTGTTCGTCCATATTGGTGAAGGCATTAGTATGCTTGGCCTCAACAATGTTGCGTTCACCTCGAACGCCAGCATCTATTGTGCCTTTGACTGGTACTTCACCAACCTTGCTGATAAATTCTTTCTGATGTGCGGCAAGCACTACGTTGTGTTGCTTTTCAAACCATTGCAGGTTGAAGTCTTCAGTGAATGTACCAAGCTGTACTGGCAAATTATTAGACAAGTCTTCTGATTCAGCACGACCAGTCTTTACTTGCCATAGCTCGTACCATTCACCGTTCATAATTTTAACGCAGTCACTACCGCCTATGAAACCTTTGCGGTTCATTGTGTTCTCCTTTTTTCTTTTGATTCTACTGCATATGTGCAGTTAAGGCAAGTTATATTGTTCTTTTGCTGCCTCATGTCTGGACGTTAGATCACCAATGTGAATGTTGTACTGGTGTTCTGAGTACAGTTCTTTGTACTCATCCATGTATGACTTGCGATGAGCGTCGAGAGTTTCTTCGAGGATCATGCCAAGCTTAATCATTTGCACAGCACGGCGACCCCAGAGATACTCTACGCCCACAAGTTCACCGCGCTTGATGCGCTCTGCGTTTACTTGCAAGCTGTCTGGTCGCCATGACTTTGCACGTTCTTTTTGTGCCTTGCGATCTTCTTCATAGATTTTGTGTGATGGACGGTTGACGCTTGCTGCCCAAACGTCATCTTCAATAGCTCTGCCAATGTGTTTACTCATTATCTATTAGCTTCCAGATTGTGATGTTGGTTCCGTATTTTCCCATCTTCACATCGCCTGAATCTTCAAGCACACCTGCATTCTTTAGTTCAGTAATTCTTGGCTGCACAGAACACTTCTCACGCTGCAATACTTTACATACTTCTTCGACTGTCATGTTGCCGAATGTTTCAAAAGCAATCTTTACTCGATCACGTATTGTTAACTTGCCTTCGATATTAAACATTGCTGCTTCATGGCTTTGTTTATTTTTTTGGTATCCTACGTTTTGGTTGTTGTATGGCATAGCTGTTCTCCATTAGCTTTTTGAATTGATCTCCAGTCATTATGACCAGTGTTTGCGGCTTGCCTCGCCGCCGTTTGTAGAAAGCAATGTCTCTGCCTTCTAATACTTTGAAGGGGCTGGGGAAGTTGGACGTATCTCTGTACTTAACTTCGCCTACCAACTTTCGTCCGTTGATGAAGAGGTGGATGTCCCCTGAATACTCGCCTCCCAAGCTTCCTGAGAGGGGGACGCGTTTCGCTTCGATCTTCGCTTTGATTTTGTTGAGCCAGTCGACAAACCACTTTTCGTGGTAAGTTCCTTTTGACTTGTTACGGTTTGCCATCTGTCCTCCTCATAGCAATGAAGACAAACAAACCAATGCTTCTCCATTGTGCGACGATGCTTGCGCTTTAGTATGGCAACAAACCATTCGGTAATGGTGCCACACGCAATGCAGTTAATCGTTTGTCTTTTTCTTTTTGACTTCGATGTCATAGTCTAGTGCCTCAAGCCAACACATTAGAAAGAAGCCAGACGGAACACGTTTGTGCTGCTCCCATTTATGAATCAGAGATTCGGTGCAGCCTATGATTTTAGCTAAGTCTGGTTGACTTAGTTTCTTTTCGTGTCTCGCTTTGACCAGCATCTTGATTAGCTGATCGTAGTTTTGAGACAGCCGAGTGTTCTTCATAGATCGCCTTGTAGATACGACAAGCTGTGTCGTAACGCATCTCTGTTGTTCCGTTGACTGACCGATAGTAAGTAGAAGTTGGAACCTCTGCTCGTGCAAATGCATCGAGCAAAGGTACGTTTAGCTCATTAGCTAATACTTGCAGTTGTGAAAAGTATGGTTTCATACTGCATGTATGCAACTAGTAAGGATCGTAGTCAACTTCTACTTCACCAGAGCCTTTGCAATTCCAACAGGTATCTCTATATTCTTCAAGGCTTGGCGGTGTGTCACGACTTATCCACGGTTCACGCCGTTCATATGTTAGCTTGCCATCGCCCAGACATTCTGGGCAAGCGACAGTTTCAGTAGGGTATTTCGTCGTTGAGTGGGGCAAGGTGATTTTCCTCCCATGATTGCATGCAACGAGCTAAGAACTTGTCTGCATTGAAGTTAGGATTGATTGACTTGATTGCGTCTGCAATAGCCATGTGTGCATGTGGTGATAGGTCTACACCCAGCTTATCGCTGAGTGCATCCACTTGTTCGGTTGATAGATTAAGCATTAAGCAAACTCCCATTCTTTGTTGCGCATTGCAGATGCAATGGCTGCTTCACGATTGTAACGCGCAGTGTGCGGTGAACGCAGTTCGCCAGTGTGCGTTGCCCAATAGGTTAGCGTATTGTACGCAGCCCATTTGTTATGGCCTAGAGCAGCCGCTTCGTTGCTCCAGATAGACAGCAAGTTCTCAAGCTGCTTCTCGTTAGTCTTAGAGACTGTCACTTGGCGTGTGAACGCTTTGGCTACAGTCTTCTTAAAGAAGTTCTCTATCTGTGCGTCTGTCACTGGTGTGCGCATCCATGACTGCCACACTTCTTTGCGTGACATGAAGTGTTGCAAACCATTAATCATTTTATTGGCACTGCCTTCTACATTGATAGACGCAGTATGTTTGTAACGCGTCTTGGCTACTGCATCAGGCGTGGTGCATCCGTTCTTGCACCATAATCTAAAGGCATCTGCGATTTGAGAGAAAGGCCAAGAGGCATCGTAACTATTAAAGAAGTTGACTCTGAACTTAACGTGGTCACCGACCTCAGGCTCTACCACTAAATCGTTGAATAGAATCTGACCGCGTAATTTGCGTCCATTTTCTAAGACTTCAACGTCAACGGTGTAGTCATTCGATAAGTCTGCTTGTGACACACCATCTAAGATTGAATTGACAACATCATCATGGCTTACTGCTTTGTAGCGAGAGCCGTGTACGCCCAACACTTTGTTGGTGTCAGTGCGCATGATGCATTGTTGCCCATCAATCTCATTGCCATGCATGTCAAAGACAGGTTGCGTTTCAATTGGAAAGTTCCATTCGTTTGTCATATCAAGCATTGTGATAGCTCCGTTCTGTTTTAAGTGGTGCAATTGCACGTTCATCTTTTTCAGTGAAGAAATTGATTTTAAATTCATTACCGCTTTCATCTACGATAATCAGATTGCGGCAAATGAACTTAATGCCACTAGTGTAGTGGCTGATTTGTTCACGCACCTCTTTCACTTTGTGAATGTTTATATCCATTGTTGTTCTCCGTGGATTGTTGTTGCACTGCAAGTATGCAGTAGTTTAATAGCTAATAGTTGTGTGACGTAGCGTCATTTGTATTTGTTACGTTACGTCACTTTTCTTTAGCACTCGATGTTTACTGAAACATTATCTCTAATGTATTGACCAATAAGATCATCTATCTTTTCAGTTTGAGCATCGGTGAACGGCTCTGCGTTGGGTTCTTTGTCTCGAACATAGAGTGCCAGTTCAATCTCTTGCTTAATGATGCCACGCAAGGTGGTAACTAAGGTGTTGTCACGAGTATCCATAATGTTCTCCTTTTTGGATTCGTTTTTCACAGCGTACATACGTTGGCCGCTGCGCATATATTTGCACGGTTGCGGTGAACCCAACCTATGCAAGAAGAAAAAAGGGGGGACTTGCCCCCCTCGGTTTATGCTGTCTTCGCGCTATCAACGCCATTGGTGTTGGCAGCATTACCCACTGCCATATCAAGGCCTCGCTCGGCAAGCCGTGCCGCAATCTCTGCCTCTTTGTCAGAGCTTGCTTCTGGCTTAACCTCGACTGCTGTTGTCCATGGTTCCCATGGTTTGTGGGTGCTTCCACATGCAACCTCCATAAAGTCGGCAAACATGTGGTACATCTCCTCGAACATCGCAAGCTTCTCTTCGAGTTGCTGCACCCACATCTCCGCTCGATCAAGGGCCTCAAGGGCGATCTCGGTACCATCGTACTGCGCACTGGCCTGTTTCAAGTTGACCATCGCTTTGTCCAGCTTGTGCTTGACGCCCTTGACGTACCCTTTTGTGTTGGTACGTGTGTCATACATTGCTGCCCACAAGTGGTTCGCAATGTGTTGCATGAAGAAGAGCTGTTCCCACTGGTGGCTGTTGACTTCCTCATATGCACCAGTGTCTTGGTTCAGCTTCATGCGCGGATCGTACATCTCCGCACACAAGCGAGCTATCGCTGCGCTTAGTGCTACGTTGTCCTCACCTGTGTAAGCAGACTGAAGTGTTGAGTTGATTAGTTTCGCTTGTTTCTTATCCATTGTGTTCTCCATTGTTGATAAGTTTCATTATGTCTTTCGACACCTTCGCGACCGTCCGACTGCATCGAGCAGACGCAAGGCCGCTTGCGCCTCGGCTCTGCCGAGGTTGCCTTGCTTCTGGTCGATCAGTTGGCAGCGGTTCTCTCAAAATTCTATTGTATCTTCATCATCCTCTTGCTTCTGCATCCAGCAGTCGCAAAAGAATGTGAAGGCTGGTATTGTAAGCTGCGTTGCTTCTATCTCTACCCAATCAATATCTTCACTCATTGTTCATCTCCTCTGATTATTTTGAACGGTTCCCGAACATCCTTTCGAGGGTCGAAGTCAAACCCTGACACACTTGGTGATGTTCCATCACGAAGTGTTTCAGCCGTAGGTGAGGAAACAATGAGACTCACTGCGCGAATAAACTAAAGAGCGTCACGCTGTGCGTGACACAATAACGCTTGCGCATTGACCGAGTTGTTTCTGAAGGTATTGACACAGATGATATGGGTAAACCGCTTGCGGTTTAGTGGCGTGTCCCGCCACGGCCCATATCTATCCCTCGATACGGATAACCTCACGCGATAGCTGACCGCAGTAAATCCGCACCCGCGTGTGGATTTAGGACGACAAAAGCGGGAGCGTCGTCCGTCTGCCAGAGTCGCATGCCCTCGATGGGCATGTGCCTCTGCTTGGTGGTGGACTCCAGTGTGCCACTGGAACTAGGCACTTCAGTGCCACTGTGACTTGGCGAATAAGTTGAGGGGAACGCAAACGCGCAGCTGCACGTGCGTATCCCCTCGGACTGATTCGACAATGTGTCAAGGGGTGCAACACCAGCAATCACTCTTGTTGACAAGAAGTGACGCTACGTCACATCTTGACAACTTGTCAGTCAATCGGCTTATCTGGGGGGGAAGAGGGAAGGGGGGGCGATAGAGAGGATACAATGACTGACCTTGTGAATAAGAAATTGACTGACAAACAGACTCGCTTGGTGGATACACTCGTAGCATTAGGTTGTAGTGTCACTCAAGCTGCTAGAGAAGCGGGTTATGCAGAGGGCGAGTCTGGAAGAGTGAGTGCTTCCAAGGCCTTACGGCAACCACATGTGCAACAGTATATGATGCAACGGGTGTCAGAGCAGTTAGGTATGAATGCTACAGTTGCCGCTGCAAAGGTCTTGAAGCTCGCTTCAGGTGCCAAGAGTGAGTACGTTCAGCTAGAAGCATCCAAGGATATACTTGATCGTGCTGGATTCAAACCGATAGATCGCTCGCAGGTACAGGTAGCAGGGGATATTAGAGTATCCATTGACCTGTCATAGTAGGTAGGGGGTCAAAAAGTTGCCATTAGGACAGTGTCAGTAGTCCTTCCCTAGCATTTTTTCCATTAAAGGTTTTGTGCGTTGCTTCAAAAAATATTTTTCCTTAGAAAGGTACGCAGGTGAACTTGGTTTACCGAATAGGAGTTTAGCTATGAGAACACCAGCTTGGACGCGTAAAGAGGGTAAGAACCCTAGGGGTGGCTTGAATGCCAAGGGCCGTGCGTCTTACAAGGGTGGCACGTTGAAGCCTCCAGTGAAGAGTGGTGACAATCCTCGTCGTGCCAGTTTCTTGGCAAGGATGGCTGGGATGCGTGGCCCAGAGCGGGATGCCAAGGGTAAACCTACTCGTCTTCTTCTCAGCCTAAGAGCGTGGGGTGCCAGTAGTAAGGCTGACGCACGTGCCAAGGCTAGGGCTATTAGTAAGAGAAATAAGAACAAGGATACTGCATAATGCCTATGGGTAAAGGAACGTATGGATCGAAGGTTGGTCGTCCACCAAAGAAACGTCAATCTCTTCTCAGCCAATACGATGCTGCCGAAGCAGAGCTAGAAAAGATTATGAATAATGTGCCAGAGGGTGGGTTGAGCAAAGAGAAGGATGATCGTGCTCGCAAGCTCCGCAGCCTTCTTAGCAAACTTGGCACTCAGCTTTCTGACATGCCTGACACAGAGAAAAGGTTTCCGTAATGGCAGTTAATGCAGCGGGTAATTACACTAAGCCAAAGATGAGAAAGTCTTTGTTTAGTGCCATTAAAGCCAAGGCCACGCATGGCACTGCTGCTGGACAATGGAGTGCCAGAAAGGCGCAACTTCTTGCCAAGGAATATAAAAAACGTGGTGGAGGATACCGATAATGAATGAGATGAACTCTTTTTTAGAAGAATTGCACACTAGAGAGTCGGGTGGTCGCGGCGAAAAGAACAGAACAAAAGGTGCAATTAGAAGATGGCTGCGCTCAGTTATTGCAGAAACAAAGGCTAGAGAAAAGTCTTTGATGAAAAACCCAAACAAAGAAACTGTAGTGGTTGATCCTGAAGATGGTCCTCAGCCTGCTAAAAACAAAGACAAAGCCAAAGAGCAGAAAAAAGTTCGCATGAAAGCAACTAAGATGCTTAGTGGCATGGGCGGTGGAGGCGGCAGCATTAAGTCACCTGATGAAACAGCGCGTGGTCGTATGTCACTTTTGAAAAAGAAGCAAATGTAATGAAGGCTCCTCAGAAGTCACTACTCAATTGGGGAAAGCAGAAATGGCGCACCAAGTCTGGCAAGAAGTCTAGTGAGACTGGTGAGCGTTACCTTCCTAGCAAGGCTATTGCTGCTCTTAGTGATTCTGAATATGCAGCTACAACCAGAGCTAAACGAGAGGGCAAGGCAAAGGGTAAGCAGTTTGTGGCTCAACCGAAAGCGATTGCTCGGAAAGTAAAGAAGTATAGGACATAACATGGCATGGTATTTACCCACTGGTGAACTCTATACTGGCGAGACACATGAGCTTGCTGGAACAACTTATAGCGGCAAAACGAGAACCCCTGACTCGCGCCGCTTGGTGGAAGGGCCAGAACCAACACGTTCTCGCAGCTCCAAGGGACGATTGAAGGCAGACGACCCTTCCACTCCTGATGTTAATGAGGCTTATTCTAAGCCTAAAAAGAAAGTCACAAAGAAGAAATGAGCTTTGTAAATTCACTGAAGCCAGAAGAACTTCGTATGCTTCGTGGCATTGTAAAGAAAGTTCACTTCCAGCATGTAGATGAAAAGCATGGGAAGATGTTTGTAACAAACTATATGCTAGACCAAGTGATAGACAATATCGGCCCTGATGTGGCAGAGTGCATGATTAAGGTCGGAGTAGACAAAGGACTGCGATAGTGGTTGATTTTAAGTACAAGCCTGACGGTGAAGTGCTAAAGTCCTTTATGAAGGACGATACTTTCTTTCGTGGGATTCGAGGGCCAGTAGGGAGTGGTAAAAGTGTTGGATGTTGTGTTGAGGTTTTTCGGAGAGCACTTCAACAAAAGAAAGGGCCAGACGGATTACGAAAGTCTCGATGGGCTATTATACGGAACACAAACCCACAGCTACGAACTACAACTATTAAGACATGGCTTGACTGGTTCCCAGAAAACGAATGGGGAAAGTTCACATGGTCAGTCCCATACACCCACAATATCAAGCGCGGCGAAGTCGAACTTGAAGTAATCTTCCTTGCCCTTGATCGTCCCGAAGATGTCAAGAAACTCCTCTCTCTCGAACTGACTGGCATCTGGATCAATGAGGCAAGGGAGATACCGAAGTCTATCATTGATGCGTGTACCATGCGTGTTGGTCGTTACCCTTCTATGCGTGACGGTGGCCCAAGCTGGACTGGTGTTATTGCAGATACCAACGCGCCAGAGGAAGATCATTGGTGGCCTATCATGTCTGGCGAGGTGCCAATCCCAGACCACATTCCGCGCGAACAAGCCAAGATGCTGGTGAAGCCCGATAACTGGCAGTTCTTTACGCAACCTTCTGGGATGCTAGAGGTTCGCAGTGAAGAAGGTGAGATTGAAGATTACAAGCCAAACAAGGATGCTGAAAATCGTCGGCACATGCTTGAGAACTATTACCCTAATCTTATACGCGGTAAGACCAAGAGTTGGATTGATGTTTATGTAATGAACAAGTTGGGTGCCATTCAGGATGGTAAGCCTATCTATCCGATGTTTGCACAAGATGTTCATGTGGCTAAGGAAGAAATACCAGTTGCAGCCTCTCAGCCTCTTTATATTGGCTTGGACTTTGGGCTTACCCCTGCTGCCACTATAGGTCAGAAGGTGCGTGGCAGATGGTTGATTCAGTCTGAGATCGTTGCCTTTGACATGGGCATTGTTCGTTTTGCAGAAGTTCTACGCCAAGAGATTGCCACACGTTTTTCAGAAGTATCTGATGTGTATATCTATGGTGATCCCGCTGGTGACTTTAGAGCGCAGACTGATGAATCTACTCCCTTTCACATTCTGCGTGGGGCTGGCTTGAGGGCGTTCCCTGCACCCTCCAACTCTGTTGACCTCCGTCTTGAGTCAGTCTCCTCCCAGCTGAACAAGATGGTAGATGGTAAGCCAGCCTTCTTAATTGATCGTAGGTGCCAACAGTTAATCAAAGGGTTTGAGGGCGGCTATCAGTACAAGCGTATGGAGGTTAGTGGTGAGAGGTACGCTGATAAACCTGACAAGAATATGTATTCGCATATCCACGACGCATTACAGTATATGATGCTTGGTGCTGGTGAGGGTCGCGCACTTATGACCAATCAGAAACCAGCCAAAGTTGTTAATGCATCAAGGAACTTTAATGTCTTTGGGAAAAACAAGACACAGAAGAAGCCAAGCGTTTGGTCTTTTGTGCGTTGAAAAAATATTCATTCTGTGCTTTTGAATAGACAAAGAGGATTTTGTTATGTGCGGAAAAGAAACTAAAGCTGCAAGTGAAAGCAAGAGTAAGAGCAAAGCTCCTACAATTGTTAAGAATATCTCAACAGATGTTAAGATTGCAACAAGTACATTTGGATTAGGTGGTCAAGCACAAAAAGATAAAATTGTTTCGCTTGGTTACAGTCCAGAAGCAGCCGAGGACTACCAAGCACGATCAAAGGCAAGTATGGCAAGAGCTTTAGCTGAAGAAAAAAGAATTTCTAAGAAGAGAAGTAAACAGGCAGTTGCAACCACAACAACCGACACTGATGACACTGAAACTACAGAAACAACAGCAACAACTACTACTAATACAACAACAGAACGTGAAACAGATATAGGCGGGGCTGGCACAACAAGTGTAACTGCTGAGTCAATCTATACTCGTGATCCAGAAGAAGCGATGAGCGACCAAGAGAAGTTGGCGCAAGCAGAGCTTCGTCGGCAGCGTCAGCAACGTGCTATTGGTAAAGCTGAGAGATTAAGAACACGCCTAGAAAGCGCACAGAAGTTTGGGCCACAAGGTCGCCGTGGTGGTCGTGGTCGCCGTTCATTAATGACAGGTTCTCGCGGTGGGATCGGATACTATAGTAGGTTTAAATAATGCATGATCCAAAAAAATACCTAGAACGGTACGAGAAAGCTAAGGCGCACCGCCAGAACTTCGTTGATTTGTTTGAAGAGTGTTACGAATACGCGCTGCCTCAACGTGAATCCTTCTATTATGAAACCGCAGGTCAGCGTCGAGATGATAAGATATTCGACGAGACAGCCGTTGTTGGCGTTCAGGAATTTGCATCTCGCTTACAGTCTGGCCTTGTTCCTAACTTTGCACGTTGGGCAGACCTAGCCGCTGGATCAGAAATACCTCCGCAAGAGCGCGACATTGTAGACAATGATCTTGATGAAGTGACGGAATACGTCTTTGAGATTCTTCAGAACTCTAACTTTGGCCAAGAGGTACACGAGTCATTTATGGACTTGGCAGTTGGCACTGGCATTCTTTGTGTAGAAGAGGGCGATGCCCTTAATCCTATTGTCTTCTCAGCAATCCCGCTTCCACATGTAGTGTTGGATACTGGCCCAGATGATAAGATTGACCATGTTTTCCGTGAGCGTAAAGGGATTCGCAACTCAGACCTAAAGTACATGTATCCCAAAGGAACATTCGATGCGCGTGTAGAGCAGCGCATTACTCGTGATCCAGAAGGCAAATGCACATTGCTTGAGGTGGTTTGCAAAGACTACACAAAGAAAAACCAAGAGGCATATCTTTACTATGTAATTGATATGAACACTAAGACTTACATCATGGATGAAACCTTTACTGGCGTTGGCTCAAATCCATACGTTTGTTTCCGTTGGTCTAAGTGTGCAGGTGAAGTCTATGGTCGTGGGCCGCTTATCAATGCGCTGTCTGCTATTAAAACAACTAACCTTACCATCCAATTGATCCTAGAGAATGCACAAATGGCTATCTCTGGCATCTATCAAATGGATGATGATGGCATTATTAACCCCGATACAATTAACTTAGTGCCAGGGACAATCATTCCTAAGTCACCACAATCCGTTGGATTGCAGCCAGTACAGGCCGCTGGTCGCTTTGATGTAGCTGATATTGTTCTAAGTGACATGCGTTTGAATATTAAACGCGCCTTATACAATGATATGCTTGGCAACCCAGACCGAACACCAGCAAGTGCCACCGAAGTAGCGGAGCGTATGGCAGACTTATCTCGTCGTATTGGCTCTGCCTTTGGTCGCCTTCAAGCTGAGTTGGTTCAGCCAGTATTGCAGCGTGTTATTCATATCTTGAAGAAGCAAGGCCGCATTGAAATACCAACTGTAAATGGTCGTGAGGTAAAGATTCGCTCTGTTTCCCCACTGGCGCAAGCACAATCGAACCAAGATATTACTTCCGTTTCTCGCTTCTTAGAGCTTGTGAATGGATACTTTGGCCCTGACATGACTAACATACTAATCGACTCAGAAGAGACAGCAGTATTCCTTGCTAAAAAGTTTGGTGTACCAGAGGGCTTGATTCGTGATGCAGAAGATCGTAGACAGATAGTTGCAATGATGCAGCAAATGCAGCAGATGCAACAACAGCAACAGATCGCAGGACCACAGCTTGCCGCAGAATAGTCACATTGGATTAGATGGAATACATCGAACCAAGGAAGATGAAGACAAGATTAGCCTGAACATAGCTTCTTTATTCTCAGAACCTACTGGACAGGCAGTCTTAAAATACTTGCGTAGTATTACAATTGAAATGGTTGGTGGCCCTGAGATTACTGACGCATCACTGCGTCACCTTGAGGGTCAGCGTCACATTGTTGGCCTGATAGAACGACATGTTCAGAGAGGGCATAAGATCAAATGAATGAGCAAGTAACAGAAACGCCAGCACAAGAAGAAGGCTTACCGCCAGCCGAAGAACGAGACTTTGTGGTAGCCGAGGACGTTCAGCCAGAACGTCCCGAATGGCTACCTGAGAAATACAAATCAGGCGAAGACTTGGCTAAGGCATACAAAGAATTGGAGTCTAAGCTTGGCACACGCGAAGAGGAGTTTCGTGAAAAGTTCATCGAAGAACTGAATGCAGAAGCATACAAAGATCGACCAGAGTCATCAGGTGACTATCAACTTCCTGACTTTGTGGACGAAGGTGAGGCAATAGATAGCGACCTTGTTAAGTGGTGGGCAGAGCTTTCATACGAGAATGGCTTTAGCCAAGATGAGTTTGCCAAAGGCATTGAGATGGTGATTGGCTCTATGAATGCTGATGTGCCAGACGTAGAAGCTGAGATGGGTAAGCTTGGTGACAATGCAAACGCGCGAATAGAAGCGGCTGCTTTGTTCTCAAACAAGTTTTTCCCAGAAGAACATATGCCTTCAATTGAGCGTTTGACAGAAACAGCCGATGGCTTAATAGCACTTGAGTTCATTATGGATCAAGTCAAAGGTGCGTCAGTTAATGGTGAATCAACACCTGTTGACCAGATCACGGAAGAAAGCTTGCGCAGTATGATGCAAGATGAACGCTACTGGAATCCAGCGCGTAGAGACATGGATTATGTAAAACAGGTTGATGATGGCTGGCAAAAGTTTACAAGAAGTTAAGGTAATCAAAAGGGGGTTGTCATATCTAACCCCCATGCAACACTATCACATAGAAGAGTTCTATGAATGTGTGCATCCCTACAATGCCAGTGAAATGATTGAGCTTGGCTATGAAAGCCCACATCACTGCCTTACAGAAATGTATAACAATTCAGAAGCTTACGTCTGTCGCAACCAAGATGGCGATATAGCTTTTGTTGGAGGGCTTTGGTTTGGCGGTGAGTCACCACAGATGTTCTGCATGTTTGCTAACAATCTAGCAAAGAACGTAGTTCTTACTGCTAAGATGTCAAAAGCAATGCTCAGAATGTTTGATGAAGTGCATCCAGTAATGACAATGACTGTCTTTTCTAAGTTTGAACACATGCTAAATTGGGCTGTATGGCTTGGCTTTGAACCTTGTGGGATAACAGAAGATGATCGTTATGTTGAATTTGTGCGTTGCCTTTTAATAGAAAATAGTGTTACGGATAAGTCATTGCGGCCCGTAGTGCATTGATCGGCCCTTAACAGGATACCCGAATTGAGATGAGAGCGCGGATACCCGTAGCAATCAGGAAACTCAAACAAGGACTGTTAAAATGGCTAATACAATTGACCAAGCCTTCATCAAGCAGTTTGAGACTGAGGTTCACATGGCGTACCAGCGTATGGGTTCCAAGCTACGGAACACCATTCGTTCTACGAATGTGACAGGCTCAACAGCTCGATTCCAGAAGATCGGAACAGGTTCCGCTTCTACTAAATCACGTAACGGTGACGTTACAACAATGGAACTAGCGCACACCAATGTCGAAGTAACTATGGCTGACTACTATGCAGCGGAATACATCGACAAGCTAGACGAATTGAAAATCAACATCAATGAACGTCAAGCTGTTGCTCAATCTGCTGCTGCTGCTCTAGGTCGTCAAACAGACGCGCTTATCGTTGCTGCAATGGATGCTGGTGCAAATGCTACTGCAATCGCTGATACATCTGGCGCATTGGTTAAAGCAGACTTGCTAACATTGTTTGAAACATTTGGTACTGCTGATATTCCAGAAGATGGACAGCGTTACCTAGCAATGTCACCTGCTGGTTTTGCTGACTTGTTCAACATCAACGAGTTTGCATCATCAGACTTCGTTGGACCGCAAAACCTACCGTTTGCTGGCGGCATGACAATGAAAGAGTTCTTGGGCTTCAAGATTTTCTCAACGTCTGCTGTAGCTGGTGGTAAGAACTTTGCGTACCACACAACTGCGGTTGGTATCGGCATTAACTCTGACGTACAGACAGAAGTTAACTATGTACCACAGAAAGTTGCACACCTAGCAACCTCAATGATGTCAATGGGTTCAGTCGCTATCGACGCGAACGGCATTTATGAAGTTCTAGACAACAACTAAGGAGATTAGACTATGGCTTATAACTCAGCTAATCTATCTCGTGTTGCTGGTGCGTCTGGCTTTTCAATGTGGCACTATACTACAGCGGATGCCATTGCAGATGTTAATACAGTGGGTTACTTCAACGATGCGGCTGGCATGATTAAAGTAAACGATTACATGATTATCGTTACTTCAACTGGCGGCACACCTGTTGTTTCTCATGCGTATTGCAACTCAAACACTGGTTCTGTTGTGGACATTGTGAATGGTGTTGCAATTACAAATACTGACACAGACTAATGATTGGGGGCTACGGCCCCCTTTCATATAAGAGGTTGATATGGCAAGTACGGCAGCAAACAGTGGCATTGATATTTGTAGTAGGGCTTTGATCCTGATTGGCGCAGAGCCAATTACTTCGTTTGAAGACGATACTACAGAGGGTCTAGTTTCGAGTAACATGTATGAAGACATTGCTCGTTCCAACTTAACATCTACACGCTGGCGTTTCTCAACAAACCAAGCCGTTCTTAACAGATTGAGCGATGCGCCAACTGGTCGATTTGATGCAGCCTATCAGCTACCATCTGGATATTTGTTTGTTCACGCAGTGACAGTGAACGACTTTCAGATTGAATATGATATTTACGGCGACAAGATTTATTGTGACGCTGGCCCTCAAGACGAACTTATTATTGACTACACCTACAGAGCAGAAGAACAAGACTGGCCTTCTTACTTCTCAGTTTGTGTAGAGTATGCAATGGCAACTGTGTTTGCGACAGCTATTGCTCGTGACCAAGGTTTAGCAAACTTAATGAATCAACAGTATAATGTAGCTTTAGCAAAGGCTCGATCTATTGATTCCCAGCAGCAAAGCACACGGAAGCTTGTTACTTCTCGGTTTATTACTAATAGGAGAAGCTAATGCAGAAGGCCAGAATCCCACTGACAAACTTTCAGTATGGTGAGATTAGTCCGTCCCTGTCATCAAGGACGGATTCTGCCATTTATAATTCTTCTGCGCAAAGCGTTAAGAACTTCTTTCTTATGTCGGAAGGTGGGGTTCAAAAACGTGGTGGGTTTAAGATTCTGCATGACTTTACTGGAGTAACAGAGGACACAAGCATTACTCAGCAGGTTCGGATTATTCCGTTTAACTTCTCAGATGATGAGCAGTATGTGACCGCATTGAGTGATGGCAAGGCAGAGTTTTTCTTCATTGATCCAGTGACACAAGCTGTTAGCAGTGTTGCAAGTCTTACCACAGATATTAATGGAGCAACCGTTCCTTGGACAGAAGAGTATCTGCATGAGATTACCTATGCTCAAGGTGGTGATATTCTGTTCCTCTGCCATCCTACATTCCAGTGCCAACAGATTGTTCGCACGGGTCTAAGTAGCTTTGAGGTTCAGCCGTTTGAGTTTCAAGTTCGGGCGGGTGGAGCAAAGACGTATCAACCCTACTTCCAGTTCCAAGCTAGTGGCGTCACTCTTGATCCTTCTGCAACAACAGGCAGCATTACACTGACAACAAGCGCAGCTTACTTTGACACAACAGGTAAGCATAACGGCGTTAAGCTTTACTATCATGGCTCTGAGATAACAATTAATTCTGTAACTAATAGCACAACTGCAAGCGCAACTGTCACTGATGAGTTATTTGCATCGCTTGATCCAGATGCCATTCGTACTGTTGATGGCTCTGCTGATATTAAGATTACTCAGATTAATCATGGTATGGCGGTTGGTGATAGTATTACTATTCGTAATGCAACGACTGTTGGTGGTATTAACGCCAGTCAGATTAATGGTACCCGATCAATTATTTCAATTATTGATGAAAATACTTTTGAAGTAACTGTTGGGGCGGCTGCAAACACAACCGAAGATGGTGGTGGAAACATTGAGATTGTTACTCATGCTGCAACCGAGCAATGGTATGAGCAATCATACTCTGATCTAAGAGGCTACCCTGCCGCTGTTGGATTCCACGAAAACAGATTGTGGTTTGGCGGTACTACTTCTCAGCCTGATACAGTGTGGGCAAGTAAGTCTGGTTTGTACTACAACTTTGATATTGGTACTGCATTAGACAATGACAGCATTGAATTGGTTATGAGTATTGGCGAGGTGGCAACAATCCGTCACTTTGTATCTAACCGCGATATTCATATCTTCACCGCTGGCTCTGAGTTTTACATTCCAACATTCCAGAACCAAGCTATTACGCCTACGAATGCTGTGGTTAAACGGCAGACTTCTTTTGGTAGTAGCTTTGCCAGACCTCAACCGTTTTACGGTGCCACTCTATTTACTCAGTTTGGTGGCAGTACAGTTCGTCAGTTTATCTACAGTGATGCAGAAGATGCTTACAAAGCTGATCCTATTTCATTGCTATCCTCACACTTGATTAACAACCCAATACAGTCTGCGGTTACTATCAGTGAAGTTGGTGCATCTGATGCTGCGGTATTCTTTTTGAATGAGAATGGCACCCTTGTTACTTACAACCTAAACCGTGTTGAGAACATTGCAGGTTGGACTAAGTTTGAAACGGCTGGCGAGTTTCACTCGATTGCTTCTGTAGCAGATCATCTCTTTGCAGTTTTGAAGGTAGACATGGGCAGTGGCACTAATAGCTATGTGCTTTGCCAGTTAGACGAAGACAGGAATGTAGATTGTTCAGACACATACACTGGTAGTGCTGGCGTGTTTGATGTGTCTAATTTCTTTGAGGATGGTGCTGTATTGGATGTCATTAATGGCTCTGATTATCTTGGCACCTTTACCGTTGCGAGTGGCAACTTAGATGTTTCTGCGGTTGACGCTACGTTAACTTCTTGTGAGGCTGGCTTTGCATTTGACGTTGAGCTGAAGACCAATCCCATTGATTTAAACACAGCAATTGGGCCTGAGACTGGAAGGGAAAGAACGCTTGGCAGCGTGATTGTTAATATGACTGACACACTCTCAGCTTCAGTGAATGGCACCAAGCTAATTATTCGCAGAACTAATAGCGACTTCAGTCAACAAAGAACGCCATTTACTGGCAACAAAGAGTTCAGATTGCTTGGCTATAGCCGCGATCCACAAGTCACCCTTACACAAACCGCACCGTTAAGCTTGCAAGTAAACGGTATAGTAGCGGAGGTATCGTTCTAATGCCCATTGGCCCACTTGAAATAATAACAACTGGATTGAGTATTTTTGGCGCAAAGAAAACTTACGACTACCAAAAAGCCGCCGCTGAAAAAGAAGCAAAGGTTGGTAAACTAGAAGGTCGTCAGTTCGTTAACGAGCTATTTTTAGCTAAAGCGCAAGCTATTGGTGCTGCAAATCGTAGACGAGAAGAGCTTACTCAAGCAGAAGCAAGCAATCTTGCTTTTTTAACTGGCAAGCTTGAGCGCGATGATAGATCAGTAGACGCTTTTTTAAAAAGAAACCAAGACATTGCGGCTGCTGATATTGCTGAAATTGACCGTCAATCAGAAATACTTTCGGCTAAGTATGCCACTCAAGCTGCGGTTTCTTATACTTATGGTCAAAACACAGCCAGCGGCATGAGGGCGCAAGCAACAGCAAACTTGTTTACTAATATGGCTGATATTGCTAAAAACCTTGGCCCTTCTTTAGTGAAGCCTAAAAGAGGCGGTGGTGGTGGAGGAAAATAATGCCAGTAATTAGAGAAAAACGGCAGGTAAAAAGCGCAGGACCAGTAGGTGTTGTGCGCATGAACCTTGGTGAAAGTGAAAAGTATTCTAGAATTGCTGACGCTACTCAAAAGCTAACAAGTATTGGCATTAAAGAAATGGGTCGTCAGGCACGAATCCAAGGCGAAAAAATGGCACAGGAGGTTACTGAGGCCCAAATCATTGCCTTGAATCCTGAGACTGGCAAACCAAAAGCTTTAGATTGGGTTGGTGAAGGTCGCTTCTTTGGACGTACTGGCGCAGAAGCATATGAGCGCGTTGTTAAAGAACGCTTTCAATCTTCAATGGAAAATGAGCTAAAGCTAAAAGCTGGTGAGATAGCTCTTAAGTTTAAGAATAATCCATATGGTGCTGAACAGTACAAGCAACAGATGGACGAGTATCTTAAGTCTATGGCTCTTGGCTCAGAGGTTGATGGCAAGCCGACTTACTATACTAACTTTATTATGGAGCAAGGAGCGCAGTACATCGCGTCTACTACGCTTCATATGCAAGAAGAACAGATTAATCGGCAGCGTCAGATCACAGCAAACTCTATTATCGAGAATGCAGACGCTAGACTAGATGCGGTTCGTGACTATGCCAAGCTTGGCAAGGATGCCAGTGTACTCATCGAGTCTATTATTAATAGCGTTGATGATGGCGAGAACTCGTTTCTTTTAAATCAAGGGGCTTCCTCAAAGTATCGGCAAGCGGCGGCTGCTGCTTACGCTCAAGGTATTATTGACAAAAACTTTGAGGACTTGGGTCACATTTCTGCGGGTAAAGTTGCCAGTGCAATTAAGCTTGGCGACTCTACTGGACTTAGCGCACAAGAAAAGAATGTATTTGATGAAGCTGCTAAGTACATGTTCCGCACCGTTAAGATTGATGGAGAGGAAACATCTGTCTTAGATTATGATGCTTTATCTGCTGTGTCTGGATATGCAGATGCTTCTGCTAAATCTGTAGCAGATGATTATAACTCAGACATTCAGGCCAGACGCTTTGAGATTGAGGTTGCAAATGAGCGTTATGTAACAGACGTTGTCCTTGATGTGTCAAAGACTGTATCAATCTTAGATAATGAAGATGTTTCTAGTGATGCTGCTGTTGACTCTATTGTTGGTGCTTACAATGCAGATCAAGCTTTAATTCAATCTCGTGCAGAAGATTTAAGTACGGCAACAACTGTTGCTGAATTTACTTCACAGCGACAGGATGTAAAAGAAGCTTATGCTAAAAGATTAATCGCTGCTGCTTATGAGGCTATTGATGGCGATCCTCAAAGCGTAAAAGCAATGATTAATCGCGCTTTAGATAAGCAATCTACTGATGAGTTGAGTGGCAAGGGTAAAGCTGCAATTGAGGCATTGCTTCAAATTACAACGGTTGATGACAACAACTTTCTTGACGGAGTAACGAGTGACTTTGCCTCAGATGACGTAAGGTCAACTGCTGCGTTTGCGTCAGAAAGGGCTTTGTTTCAACAAGAACTATCAACTGGATATATTCGCAATATTGGCAACTCTACATCTTCTGTAACTGCAAATGAATTGCTTGCTGAATTTGAGACTAGAGTTCGTGACTTTGATTTTCTAAGCCCTACTCAAAAATCAAGATACATTGAGGAGGGACGCAACCAAGCCGTTAGTGTATTCCTTGCTTCTCAAATTGGCTCTTATGTGACTGAAGCTGATGGCACTCGTAGAAAAGTAACATCGGCTGACTTGGCTGCTGCTGCTCAATATGCTGCTAATCCAGATGATAAAGAGGGTGTACCACCTTCTCTTATTGATGCGGTAGATACCGCTAAGGTACGCGCTGGTAGTGCTG
>Ga0181563_10000663_pt1 | contig 33315 bp, 19 predicted proteins | sample 011ome_25_FD_133759 | JGI IMG/M metagenome (GOLD analysis project Ga0181563, IMG submission 133759) | Coastal salt marsh microbial communities from the Groves Creek Marsh, Skidaway Island, Georgia - 011512CT metaG (megahit assembly) | ecosystem: Environmental > Aquatic > Marine > Intertidal...
ACTGGTGAAATTGCCAACCAAGGATTTGATTCAAAGTTACAGCGACTTTTGTCCGTGGACCTTGTCGGGACGATCTCGCTTTCACGGTTGGTAGTCGCTCGCTGGCTGGAAGAGCAAGCTGTGGATGCGATTCCGGCGATGACTTTTATTGGTTGGGATCAAGCTGATCAGGGAATGGAAGGCGACGCAGGTCAAATGTTCGGGCCGGTCAAAGCGGCTGTTATGGCGTACGCAAAAAATCTTGCTCAGTCGGTGGCACCTTGTGTTCGAGTGAATGCCGTGGCGCCTGGTTGGATCAAGACTGCGTGGGGTACGGAGGTAACTGGATATTGGTCGGACCGTGCGATCGCTCAATCGCTGATGGGGCGATGGGGAACGGCCCAAGATGTGGCGAGAGCAATTTGTTACTTGAGTTCACCAGCGAATCATTTCATCACTGGACAAGTTCTTGAAGTCAATGGTGGTTGGAATCGCCGTTTTGACCAACCGAAATCATAAGCGGACTTGATTATACGCGTGCTTGGCAATGCAATTTTGCAACAAAAGCAAAATGATTTTCTGCGGGTATCTGTTGCTGAGAAATTGTGATTATTTACCCACTTGCTCAAACGCTGTTTGAGCCGTTGGTAGATTGAATCCGCTGGATCGTTAATTCAATTGCTGTAATTAACGCGCGAGATTTATTAAGCGTTTCCTCGTATTCAGCGGTTGGATTGCTGTCCGCAACCACACCGCATCCGGCTTGGACATGCACTTTACCTTCGCTAATGACCATCGTTCTTAATGCGATGCAAGTGTCCATGTTCCCTCGATAATCAATGTAGCCAACTGCTCCCGCGTAAGGTCCGCGTCGATGAGGTTCAATGTCATCGATAATCTCCATTGCGCGAACCTTAGGGGCGCCGGATACGGTTCCCGCTGGGAGGCAGGCCTTTAGTGCATCAAAAGCATCTAATTCTGAACGAAGCTTGCCTTGCACCTCGCTACTGATGTGCATCACGTGGCTATATCGCTCGACCACCATCACCTCAGTCAGGTCAATCGAACCAAACTCGGCCACTCTGCCGACGTCATTTCTGCCTAAGTCGACAAGCATCACGTGCTCAGCACGTTCTTTAGGATCGGCTAGCAATTCTGCTTCGAGTTGTTTGTCGTGTTTCTCGCTACTGCCGCGGGGTCGAGTTCCTGCGAGTGGGCGTACGGTGACGGTCTTATCCGCTACCCGACACATGATCTCGGGCGAGCAGCCCACGAGTTCGCAGTCTTGTGTTCGGAGAAAGAACATAAACGGGCTAGGGTTAACGACTCTTAACGAGCGGTAGATTTCAAATGGATCCACATCTGTTTTGACGGTTAACCGTTGACTCGGTACGACTTGGAAGATGTCCCCGGCACGAATGTATTCGACACACTTTCGCACCGCAGCTTCAAAATCTTCTTGAGTAAAGTTTGAAAGGATCTCGAGTGGTTCTTTTTTTGTTTGGTTGGCCCAATAGGAGGGATTCCAATCACAGGGATTCCGAGTTTTTTGAACGGATAGTTTGTCACGTGTAGCCTCGATATCCGCGATGGCTTTTGCATACGCGTGATCAGCTTGATCCTCGGTATTGACTTCACGGCAATCTGCCAGGCTGATGAGTGTTACGGTTTTTGCAACGTGGTCAAAAACGACCAGGTTGTGATAGAAAGCAAAATCGAGATCAGGCAGTTGCCGATCATCCTGTGGAGCATTCGGAAGATCTTCAACGTAACGCACGACATCGTAGCCTGCGTAACCGATCGCGCCGCCGACAAACGGGGGTAGTCCATCGATCTCCGCAACTCGGTAGTGAAAGTTTTCGCGAAACGCGTCTAGCGGGTCATCCGCTTGGAGATGTTGGATCTCGCCACTTAGAAAATCGGTGACTTGAATCTGGTTCCGGGTGGCACAAAAACGTCTTACGGGGGTTGCGGCCAAAAAACTATATCGACCGACTTTTTCCCCGCCTACGACACTTTCAAACAGACAAGCCGGTCCGTTGTCGTCTAGCAATCGAAATGCGCTAACCGGCGTCAACGCATCACTAAGAAGCTGTCGATAAACGGGGACAAAGTCGTTTTCGATTGCAAGAGCGTTGAAACGCTGCGATTCGGGAATTTGCATATCGTGTCAAACGGGTTCGATGAATAGGTTCGAAGATGTGGCGTTCTCGGTGAGCCGGCATTGGCATTCTACACCCGGTAACGCTGTGGTTTTCTGGATTGCAGGCATTAAATCTCGAGCAGAACACGCGATTCCAGATCACGGTCGTTATCCCGAGTCGCCGCAACACTTGTTCCGGTCGTGACGGATGCGTCAAGCATTGACTCGGCCACCCGATCACAATGGCAGTCGCGTGCCTCCTTGAGGGGCATTTCTTCTTGTGAATACTTAGTTTTGAATGATTTGGAGATGGGGTGTAGGGGGCGTGATCTGATTTTCATTCAGCATTTCGTTCCGCAGCTTGATGATTTGCACCGGTGTAGCGATGGAAATTGCATTGCGGGACGCTGTTCATTCGGTTCACCTCGTGTCCTAAAGCTGTTGAAAGGTCGATTAAAGGGCTAGCAGACCGGTTACAATGCGAGTTGTCGTTTTTAACGCGGAACATCCAACAGTTCAGTGATGGATTAATCCGATGACAAACCTTGGAGAGCTTCCTTGCGTTGACAGTGAAATAGCCAGCGATAGAATCGGCACTCGATCTCGATAGCCCCTCTTTCGACTGGATTGACGCTTCGTCGCTTTTGCTTTGTTGTTTTCCCCCTTCAGGGCCGATTCGCAGTGGCTTCGGCCGGGATATGCACCATGAAATGTCAGTACTGCGAAAAGCCAGCGACTTTCCACATTACCGAGATAACCGAGTCGACCGGTTCCCAGGTGATGCATCTATGTGAGGAGCACGCAAAAGGTTTTTTGCAAAAGGAGGAGGCGAATCCAGTGGCGTCGATTGCCAGTGCCTTGGCAAAGCAACTGGATCTGGGGCAGACCAAGAAAGATCTTGAGGAACTGGATCGAAAGGCTTGTCCAGTTTGTGGAATCAGTTTTTTTGAATTCCGCAACACGGGTCGATTGGGTTGTCCGTTTGACTACACCCATTTCGCAGCTGATTTGTTGCCTTTGATGACCAACATTCACGAATCAATTGAGCATGTTGGGAAGCGTCCACGCCGATCAGCTGCTGCAGATTCCCATGCATTGATGATACAGTTGCGTCGTGAGATGGAAGAGGCTGTTGAGCGAGAAGACTACGAGAGAGCATCCGAGCTTCGTGATGAACTGCGTCGGATGGAGCAGGCGGGGGAAGGATTGGGTGACTCGTGAAAAGAAATACTGATTTTAGCGAGTTAGCCACTCGCAGCGGCGAATGGATGCGTGGTACGGGTCCCGAGTCGGACATCGTTGTCAGCAGCAGAATACGATTGGCGAGGAATCTTGCCGACTTTCCTTTCATCAAGCGTTGCAGTGACGAGGATCGAGTCAGCATTGAAAGAACGATTCGAGCCAAGATGGAGTATCTTTCAGACTGGGAGGAAGTCCATTATTTTGATTTGGAGCAACTTCCAGAGATTGATCGTCAGTTTCTCGTCGAGAGGCAGCTAGTCAGTCGAGAAATTGCCGAAGCCGACGGTGCTCGCGGTGTCGCTGTCAGTGCTGACGAACACTTTAGCGTGATGGTGAACGAAGAAGATCACCTTCGGATACAGGTGATGCACAGTGGCCTTGACCTGCCAACTGCATGGAGACAGATCAATGAACTTGACGACAAACTTGAGGCGTCAATTCTCTATGCTTTCCACCCCGATTTTGGATACCTGACTTCGTGCCCAACCAATGTTGGGACCGGGCTGCGGGTCAGTGTGATGTTACATCTTCCTGCGTTGGTGATTACTCGGCAGATTGAAAAAGTATTTCGCAGCATGCAGCGGATCAACGTTACGGTTCGTGGGCTCTACGGTGAGGGATCTCAATACAGCGGTGATTTCTACCAAGTGAGTAACCAAATCACGCTAGGGCGATCTGAGGTAGAACTGGTAGAGCTAGTTGGCGGGGACGTTGTGCCAAGAATCATTGAATATGAGCGTAAAGCCCGTGAGTACCTCGTCAAAGAGGGCAAGCAGGATTTGCATGACGACGTAAGCCGAGCCTTAGGTATTCTTGGTACTGCTAAAAAAATAAGTAGTGAGGAGACGATGCATTACCTTTCCAAGGTTCGTCTTGGGGTCAACTTAGGCTTAATCGAAGACCTGGCAGTTGGAACGATTAACAAACTATTTATGCAAACTCAGCCAGCTCATTTGCAAAAACTTCACGGTCGGTTGCTCAGGTCTTCTGAAAGAAATGTCGAGCGCGCTACTTACCTGCAACGTCATCTAAGCGATTCATTCGATAATTAATGAAGTCATCTAAGTGGGAGTGATAAGTTGTCTAATGTTTGATGACTCCTATTTAAAATTTATCGCTCATGATGGACTGGGGTTAGATGGATCTTTCGCTGAATTGAAACAGGAAATGCTCGTCGCTGTTTTTTAATCGCTCCTTGGGGGGCATGTCGTGAATCTAGAAAGTCAGCTGATCGAACTAGCCATTGCAGGTGATCACGCTGCTTTTACAACTTTAGTGGAGCGGAATCAGGATCGATTGTTCGCGTCAATGCTCCAAGTGACTGGATCTGCAGATGAAGCAGAGGAGGTCGTGCAAGAGGCATTTATTCGAGCTTTTATGAAGCTCGATTCCTTTCAAGGGAATAGCCAGTTTTTCACGTGGATTTACCGAATCGCCTTCAATGCTGCCTTGAGCAGGCGTCGAAGGAATCGTTCGAAGGTATCGCTCGACTATCTGCGTGAGGGAGGCAGTGAACCGGTAATCGAGCAGGATGCTGCTGATGAACCTCTCCTTCGAAGCGAACGCGTTGCAGTCGTGCGTCACGCTTTGGCTGATTTATCCGAAGATCATCGAGCCATCTTAGTGCTCAGGGAGATGGAAGGGTTTTCCTACGAAGAGATCGCGGAAATTGCACAGATTTCGATTGGTACGGTGAGAAGTCGGCTGAGCCGAGCGAGAGCTCAATTAAAGCTGTTGATCGAAGCGATAACCGATGATCCTCTCTCCTAATGGCTGCCTAAACCCGCGCCGCGAAGATTCGGCATCGCGGGAAGCGTTTGCCGTGCTTTGACTTTCTTCGAGACGGTTCCCTTCAGTCTACAAGTCTTCGCCGGATCGATACGTTTCGGTAGGACACACTGGTGTGATCTCCTTGTAAGTAGACGGGGCCAGGTTGGGTAACATTTCCGAATAATGCCCCTCCAGTACAGCCGATGACCGGTTGGTTATCAATCACTTTTTTTCCATTTAGCACAACAGTAATGTGGCGGTCGACGAGCGTAATGTCATACGTTTGCCACTCACCTCCCGGAAGGCCCGCGTTAAATTTGGGTGCGATGCGACCGAAAATTGCGCCCGGTCCATTGATCCCTTGCATTTTGCTGTTGCGATCAACAACTTGAGCTTCATAGAGACCGTTGATGTAGACCCCACTGTTGCAATTTTCATCGACTTTGAATTCGATGTGCAGTTGGCAATCATCAAAAGTCTCTTTGGTTCGAAGATTGCCATGATCCCCATAGGCACCAAAATCAGTTTTCGGTGTTATGTTGATGAGCATCCGGTCCTGTGCTTTCCATCCATTTTTTGCGGTATTGGGATGCAATTCCCAGCCATCAAGATTGCGACCATTGAACAGGCTTATGGACTCGCCAAACTTAATGGTTTTAAGGTTGGGCCGTGCAGGCATGGGTGGGCATTTACCACCAGATGCAGTGGTGGGATCTTCTTTGGTTTCACGAATCTTAATTCCTCGATCATCGAACACTGCGATGTATTCGGTTTGGCTCTTCTTATTCGATTTTGTTAACCGTAATCGGTTGGGGGCAAGCGTTTCGACGGCGACGGAGCGAGGCGCGCCCACTCGCCAAAGAAGTTGAGCTGTGTTGGGATTGGCTTCCGATAAACTCAACCAGCCGCCGTAGCCGTCAGGGAAATTAAACCACCAGTCGCCGATCAACTTTTGATTGACTTTAGTTTTTTCGGAACGCTTTATTTCTCCGTTGATCGGTTGCTGAGAAAGAAAAGCTAGTAAGTCACGAATCTCTCGGATTGTTAACTGGTCAAGCAAACCCTCGGGCATCAAAGAAGTTGAGGTTTCTTTCCTCTGAATGATGTCATCGGTTTTGATTACTTGTTCATTTCCATCCAGATTCCTGTAGACCTCATTTCCTCCCCCGCCATCTCTCAGCAAGATACCAGAGAATGTTTTGCCATCCTCCAGAAGTAAGGATCTTCCTTGAAACTGCGGGTCAATCTGTTCGCTGGGGAGTAATAGGGAAGTTAAGATGCGATCACGATCAATGTTTCTCCCTAGATTTGTGAGATCTGGCCCAACAAGATTTCCTCGACCCGTATGGCGATGGCATTTGCTACAGTTCGCAATTCGTGGGTGGTTAAAAATCCGTTGCCCAGCTGCAAGATCCACCGGCTCCTCGACGTGATCAAGCAATTGATTCCAACTCGATAAGTCATCGTTAGCCGGATGATTCTTTTTGATGGTTTCGGGTTCCAGTGCGGCGTTTATCAATGGTGCGGATTTAGGGTAAACATCCTTAAGCTCTCTCAGGAAAATTCGATCTTCTTCATCGAGAGCTAAGTGTCGAAGGCTACGAAGTGCTTCTTCACGAATGGAAATAGCCTTCGATGATGCAAATGAGACGATTCGCTTGATGTCTTGCTCGTTGGAGGGCTGAAAACTGGCAATCGCATCGGCCCTAGCTGCATTGGGTATGCTTGGGTCTTCGAGAATCTCTCTTAGGAAACGATTTGCCTGGTCCGACGCTGCTACTGAAACGGTGCGTATTAATTCCCGAAGGACCATTTCATTGCCTTCTCTTTTGATTTCAAGCCACTGTTCCAAGCCAAAAGATTCTTGGCTGGGTCGCATAAGACGAAGCAGGTTGGCTTGTAGGGAATTGCTTGTTGTTTCGCTTTGAAAGAACCTGGTAAGTGAGGATTCATCCGCAATTTCTAGTTCTGGATTGCCGTTCAGCGTATTGATGGTTGCGAGAGTCGCCTCAAGTAAGTCGAAATCGATGTCGGATTTTTCTAAACAAGCTGACACTGTCGGAAGGAGTTCTGCCAGTTCTTCATCGGCAATCCAACGTAACGCTTCGAATTGTACGGCGCGAGACGAATGGTTCAGGAATATTTGAGCCGTGCGGACATCCTTGGGTCTTGCCATTTTCCAAACGAGCAATAGGACAATTGATTGGTCATCTTGGATTTGGGCTATTTGATGCACCATCGATAAGATTTCTTTCGCGTCTTGGTCCAATCGCTGCGCTAATTCACAAATTATTTTGTGTTGCAAGAAGGGATCCGAAGAAGAAGTGCATTCGGTGAATAATTCCGCAATATTCATATTTGCGATGCGATTAGCTGTTTTTATTTGGTTAGCACTCTGATCGCTATCGAAAAGTTCAATTGTGCCCTGCCCTGTCCATTGTGAAGTTTGAGTGGGATCAAAACTCAATTTCCAAATTCTGCCTTGTCCGTGAATTTCATAAGAGCCTTTGACCCAATCCGTAAAGAAGATGTCATGATCATTTCCCATGGCGATACAGGTTGGACGGAAATTTCGATCGCCCTCAACCATGGTGACTCGATGGGTTGAAAAGGTCTCACCGCTCTGTTTGAGAGGATAGTAATCGATGCGATGTTCTGTCCAAGAAGTGACTGCGAGTCCATTCTGGAACGGGATGATTCCGCACGGTGCTTCACCAAGCGCATGCATCATCGGGAGCGTTCCGCGAAGTTCCCCGTTCCAACAAACAAAAGGATGGTGTGCAGCGTTACCGTACTTGCGCTGGTAGCCGTAATCACCATTTTGGACGACGTGCAAAAGTCGGCAGGGTGGGCGTGAGCCTGGGTCATTTTCTGCTGCGAAGAGTTCGCCATCTCGAAAGCAGAGGCCGAATGGGTTCCAAAAACCTTTTGCAATGCGACGAAGGCCACTGCCGTCAGCAAGACAAGAAAAGACTCCACCTTCCCCTGAACCAGAGACCGTGATGCCGTCAGAACCAATCAGCTTCCAAGGTTTAGCGAAGTTTTCCCCGATTGAGAAAACCAGCCGCCCATCAGGCGCCCAGGTTAAGCCGCTTAAACCGTTATGCGGATAGGTTGCTTCAGTCTCCAGTCGAATGATTGTTTCGGTTTGATTGCATTTTCCACCGGGGTAAGCACCAAAAAGTCGAATGAGCTTATCCCGCTGAGCAAGGTAAATATCATTCGAACGACCTAGTTCCAGATCCATTGTGTTGTTGGTGTCGGAGAAAAAAACCGTTCGAGTGCCATCGGGTGCGAAGCAAAGGATTTCGTCTTTCTCGGGACCTTCGTATCCTGCCGGTCGGAAATGCGTATGGTTCGATGCAATCCAGACCGATCCATCGTCAGCGACATCGATTCCTGTTGGAGTCGCAAGGTCGGGATGCTCGGCGAAAAGCTCAATCGTAATTCCTGAAACGGATAACGCAGGGAAGCTGTCCGCTGTGGTCGTAGCATCTATTGGATCTTGCTGATTCTCTTTGGAATCAGCTGCGTGTCCGTTAGGAGTTGATGCAAAGTAAAAGAGCGGCAGCAAAAGGAAAGCGGTCACGGCATTCCATCGCCAAATTCTTGTCGTTCTCGTGATCACTTGAATTAACTCCGTTGCATCAATCCTGCGTTCTGAGCTCTGTGGACAAGATGACTCTGCGATCGGTTAACGGGGAATGGAAACCATCATCATGTGCCTATTCAAGCAACGCTGAAACATTTTTTGGGTAGATGAATTGCTGTCGTCGATTGGACCGTCATTGGACGAGAAATCGACCTTTTGAGGATATTGCTAAAATTGGCGTGTCTGCTTTGGGTACATTCTATAACCTAGAGCCGGTACATTCTATCAAAATGGATGGGGCGATCATGTTGGTTCATCTAATGCAGATGACAGCCTGTTTGGATGTTGGTTTTCGCGAAAGATTTTTCAGAATCCAATCAAAGCAAAAAAATCGCATGTTCAAACGGCACGTTTTCTTTAGACGCAGCGAGTGTAGAATGGCTCGCGTAAGAAGCGTTCTGTAGTAGTTTTTGCACTGCCTCCCGCGACAGTTTTTGCTTGGCTCTTGCCAGTTCTTAGCTGATAAATTCCCTTTATTCTCAATGGTACGAAAGAAGATGTTCCATAACCGTGCTTTTTTTTATGCCTCGACAATTTGTCGCTTGTTTCTCATTGTCATTTTGACGCAAGCTTCATTCGTGCACGCAGACCAGGGCGACTCAAAGGCTTCAAACTCAGATTCGGAATCTTGGATTCAGTTGTTTAACGGAAAGGATCTTGATGGCTGGATTCCAAAGATTCGTTATCACGAGTTGGGAGAGAACTTCGGAAATACCTTTCGAGTCGAAGATGGAATCCTCACGGTGGGTTACGAAGCGTACGACGAGTTCAACGAGACTTTCGGACATCTGTTCTACAAAGATTCTTTTTCACATTATCGCTTGCGCGCCGAGTATCGATTCGTTGGTGATCAATGCAAAGGCGGTCCCGGTTGGGCAATTCGTAATAGCGGGTTGATGTTGCATGGCGAGGATCCAGCAAAGATGACCAAGGATCAGGATTTTCCCACCTCGATCGAGGTCCAATTACTCGGTGGGGATGGAAAAGCTAAGCGCACCAATGCCAATCTCTGTACACCCGGAACCAATGTGGTGATCAATGAGCAGCTAATCAAGGCACACTGTACTCAGTCGGTTTCTGATACCTATCACGGTCCACAGTGGGTAACGGTTGAGGTGGAGGTGAGGGGAGATCAAGTGATACGTCACTTGATTGATGGAAAAGTGGTGCTTGAATACCAAAAGCCGCAGATCGATCCTCGTGATGAACACGCCAAAAGCCTAGTTGGTGCGGATGGTGATCTACTGTTGAAACAGGGTACGATTTCGCTGCAATCAGAAAGCCATCCCGTTCAGTTTCGTAAAGTTGAGCTTCTGCCACTTGATGCTGAGGGCAACTAGAAGGGGTAATCTAAGCTCGGAAATGCGAGCGTGTTGTTGCAATGCGTGGGTTGTTTTTTCAGTCACCGGTCAATTTCGCTCTTGGGAGGACTGAATCATTTAAGATTCTGTTTCGCCCCGATGCTTCTTCTCAATCAGATCTGTGTAAAGATCAGGGCAGCGATCATCGAATCGATGAATGACATGCTTGCCTGGAACTCGCTCAATTCGCTTGTTCCTAGCTTGTTCCAGATCAACCTCCGCATAAAGAATCAATTCCTCATCGGAGTCTGTTGAGGCTAAAACAACTCCATCAGGACCGCAAATGGAGCTGGAGCCGCAAAAGCCAAAACCGTTCTCCTCACCAACACGATTTGCTGCCACGAAAAAAAGATGGTTTTCCATGCTTCGAGCTGGGGGCACGACGACGGCGGTTCTTGAGGCTCCGTTCGGCCAATTGGTGCCCAATGCGATGATGTCGGCGCCGTTTAACGCCAAAACTCGCATCGGTTCAGGGAAGGAACTGTCGTAGCAGATGGCTAATCCAACTTTAGCTTCCCCTGCCCTATAGATTGGGTAGCCCAAATTACCTCGGTCGACAAAACGGTCGATACCGAGATAGGGAAGGTGAGTTTTGCGGTAGTGGCCGATTAGTCCCGATGGTCCAATCAGAGCGGAGGCGTTGAATAGTTGTGTCTCGGTTTTCTCGAGAAATCCAAGGCTAAAGTGGATCTCGAATTTCGCCGCTAATTGCGCGAGCGTTTCAAAACGGCTGTCATTAATTGTGATTGCGTGAGGTAATGCCAACTCTCGGCTTTCGTAGGCGTAGCCACTTAGCATACATTCGGGAAATACAGCTAGTTTTGCACCCGACTCCGAAGCTTGCGCGAGCCACTGTGATACTCTACGAATATTATCGTCGATGTTGGCGAAGGATACATCGGTCTGGACGCAGGCGATTAACATTGCAAGAACAAGCTCATTTGATTTAGGGCAATTAAAGAATAGCGGAAAAAGATATTGGATTAGTGATGAACACCTCTAAGTTCGATTTTGACCTTTGTGTAATCGGTACCGGCCCCGGCGGCGAAGGTGCGGCAATGCAAGCCGCCAAGGGTGGTTTACGGGTGGCGGTCGCTGAGCGTTACCAGCAAATCGGGGGAGGATGCACGCATTGGGGAACGATCCCAAGTAAAGCGCTTCGTTATGCAATCACGAGCACGATGAATGTTTTAAAAAATCCAAGCTTTCGAGAGATGGGGCTAAATACATCTCCCACGCTTGAGCAACTCAAACGTGGAACTCAAGCAATTATCGGTCAGCAAGTGGCCATGAGGCAATCCTTTTACGACCGGAATCATGTTCAACTATTTTCCGGGCAAGCCCGGTTCATTGATGAGCATACAATTTCGATAGACGGTGGAGAACCAATTCGGTCGAGGTTTTTTGTCATCGCGACCGGTTCACGACCGTTCCACCCCCAATCGGTTGATTTTGACCATCCTCGCATTTACGACAGCGACACGATTTTGGGTCTCGATGAAATGCCAAACTCGATGAGTGTCTACGGAGCGGGAGTCATTGGCGTGGAATACGCATCGATGTTTCGTAATCTCGGAATTAAAGTCAATCTAATCAATACGAGATCAAAGCTTCTCGAGTTTTTAGATGACGAGATCATAGATGCTCTCTCGTATCACCTTCGAGATCAAGGAGTTGTGATTCGTCATGATGAAGTCATGGATCGAATCGAAGGGGATGATGACGGCGTTGTTTTGCATCTTAAGAGTGGCAAGCGAGTAAAAACCGATGCGTTGTTATGGGCAAATGGTCGAACGGGGAATACCGACGATTTGGGTTTAGATCAAATAGGTCTGGTGCCAAATGAACGTGGTCAACTCGACGTCGGTGATCAATTTCAAACAGGTATTGAGCATATTCATGCCGTAGGAGACGTGATTGGATTTCCTTCACTTGCAAGCGCCGCCTACACGCAGGGGCGTGCTGCGGCGATGCATTTGATGGGGCAAGCTAAAGGTAATTTGCGAGTACACGATATCCCGACAGGTATCTACACAAGCCCTGAAATTAGCTCGGTGGGAAAGACCGAGCGAGAGCTGACTGCCGCGTGTGTTCCTTACGAGGTGGGGCAAGCACAATTCAAGAGTCTTGCTCGAGCACAGATCACTGGTCAAACCGTGGGGATGTTAAAGATATTGTTTCATCGAGAAACGCTTGAAGTGCTTGGGGTGCACTGTTTTGGTGCAAACGCTTCTGAGATTATTCATATCGGCCAAGCAGTGATGCATCAGACCGGTGAGGGTAATTCTCTTAAGTACTTCATCGAAACCACTTTTAATTACCCGACCATGGCCGAAGCGTATCGAGTCGCGGCATTGAATGGTCTGAATCGTCTCTTTTGAAATCTGAATCGTGGTGGAACCGATTCAGCGAAGGTGATGGCGCATCGAATCTCTGGTTATCGGCGTGTACCAGTTGCTGAACTTCTGGTGACTATTTGAGTCCACATGCCTTTTGTGCACGAGATAGCACCTCTCCAGCAACCTGCCTGGCGCGTTCCGCACCTTGCCGCAGGGTTTCATGCACGTAATCCAAGTTCGCTTCGAGGTCTCGTCGTCTCTCACGCGCATCAGCAAAATAGTTTTCACTCGCGTCAGCGATTGCTGTTTTCACTTGGCCATAGCCGAATCCACCTTTGCGGTACATCTCAGCCATTTCTTGGACTTCTTCCTCTGAACCAAAAAGACGAAAGAGTTGAAAGAGATGATCATCTTCGGGGTCTTTCGCATCTTCCATCGGTCGACTGTCAGTCGTGATACGCATGATCTGCTTGCGGATGGGCTTGGTTTCTCCAAACAGAGGAAGCGTGTTGTCGTAGCTCTTGCTCATTTTTTGACCATCGGTTCCTGGTACTTTCGCACCATGGTCAAGTGTTTTTGCTTTGGGAAGAACCAGTGTTTCTCCGAACGTATGATTGAAGCTACCTGCTAAATCGCGACACACTTCGATGTGTTGAATTTGGTCTTCGCCAACCGGTACGATTTCTGAGTCGTAGGCCAAGATATCAGCAGCCATGAGAACTGGATAAGTAAACAGTCCAGCATCCGCGGATATGCCTTTGGCTTTTTTTTCCTTGTATGCGTGGCAACGCTCTAAGAGACCCATCGGTGTGCCGGTCATAAGAAGCCACGTGAGTTCGCTCACCTCAGGTATGTCGGACTGAACGAATAGCGTTGCTTTCTTGGGATCCAGTCCCAGAGCAAGCAAATCAAGTGCAGCATCTAGCGTATTTTGCTTTAGCGTTTTTGCATCGCGAACCGTGGTCAATGCATGAAGGTCGGCGATGAAGTAGAATCCATCGTTGTCTTCTTGCAGGTCAATGTACTGTTGGATTGCGCCAAAGAAGTTGCCCCAGTGTGGACGACCGGTTGGTTGAATTCCTGAGAGAACGCGCATGATTTATCTTGATAATAGAGACGGGGAGATTCTAGGGCGGGGTTAGTTTTTGGAGCCGCGCGAGTTCGGTGAGGGTCCTATTGTTAGGGATTCAATCGTTCTCGCGAAGTACCCATTGAAGTGTGAATGAAGCGAGCAGTTGAGTCATGGCTGACAGACGCTCTGCGATCATCATCGTTGTGATTTGAGTGGATCGTTGGGGGATTCCTCCACTAGTCCTTTTACTTTAGGCCACATCATGAAAGCTTCGACGAGCATCCAAACTTCGAGAGCTATCGTCAGAATTCCGACCGTGATCACGAGCCAGTTTGGGTCTTCCGACTTCATCCACCTCGGGATGTCCTTGAGCATTGCCCAAGCTGGAATGGTTAGCATGAACAACATGGGGATGACAATGAACCACACGGGAATGTTTCGACGCCACAGGTAAAAGGCAATGACAAGAAATGCTAATCCCGCTAGCAGTTGATTGGTCGCACCGAAAAGTGGCCACAGCAGTAGTCCGCCTTTTCCCCCGAATTCCTCTAGCCACCACGCGACCGACTGAACGCCGCCTCCGGAAATGGTGTCTGCGAGGTCGGGATGATTGGTCAGATATTCCCCCGAAATGTTGCCGCTCCACGCTTCACCCAAGCCTACCTCTGGTGTGCCTGCGGGTAAGCTAGCGATTAGCAGGGCTAAAGACGTGGCAAAAATGGTCGCACCATGTTTGTTGGTCAACCATGAAAGGGGGTTCAGGGTTACTTGGGTATTACTTCGGAGTAAGTTGGTTGTTGATAAAGTGCTGGCGAGTTCTTGAATCACGTAGCGTTGAAGTCGGCATGCCGTGTCCAACGTTGTACCGGCAAAAGATGCAACAAGGACGCCCATAATCGCTACCGAGATGCTGGCTGGTATCGACATTGCTTGTAAGAAATTGGAAGAACCATCAACGAATGCAGCCACTTTCGCGCCCAACCCAGACGCGGAGTCCCATGACCCATAACGCGCGAGGTAAGCCGCTTCGCCGGTGACCCATTCACCGGATGCGTTTGATGTTCCCAGGCCAAGTCCCGCAACACACGCCAAAATAACCAGAGTCGCCAAAAATCCTTCTGTCAGCATGGAGCCATAACCGACAAATTGAGCATCCGTTTCGCAACGTATCTGCTTGCTGCTAGTGCCAGAGGAAACGAGACAATGGAATCCACTACAAGCGCCGCATGCAATCGTAATGAAAAGAAATGGAATGACCGATGGAGCATTGCCGGGTGGGTTCATTCGAACCATGGGTGCGCTGATTTCTAGGGGAATGCGTTCGGCACCCTGCTGCGATACGCCGCCTATCAGGCCCGCAACGATGAGGCCAACCACGACCAGTCCCAAAGCGGTGATCAGTTGGAGTGAGTTGATGTAATCACGCGGTTGCAATAGCGACCAGACTGGTAGGACGGACGCGGCGTAGGAATAAGCTAGAAGAAGAAAGACCCAAGTGATGACCGACCATGAAGCCATGGTCTCGTTGATCGATGCCAAAAATCCTGCGTTTCCAAAAACCAGGGTTACATACATCGTTACCAGCGCTAACAAGGACGGTATCAGTAGGTTGACGCTGTTCTTGTGCAGCCAGATGCCAATCGCAAGAGCGATCGGTATTTGGACGACGCATGGCACGATCGATGCGGGGTACTGTTTGAAAACGGAGGCGATTACCAAGCCAAAGATCGCTAAGACGATCGTGAGTGCCATGAACAGAATGAGCAAAAATAAAAGCCGAACTCGCTTGTTAATAACTCGGCCAGCAACATCTCCGACTGTTTGACCCTTGCTGCGCATTGATACGACAAGCGCCCCGAAATCATGCACTGCACCCACTAAAATTGATCCGAGTAAAACCCAAACCAAGGCTGGTAGCCATCCCCACATCACTGCAATCGCGGGACCCACAATCGGGCCTGTGCCGGCGATGGAGGTGAAATGGTGACCAAACAAGACGGATTTGTCTGTAGGGACAAAATCTCGGTCATCACAGAGTTCAACACTAGGCACTGAAGCTTGGGGATCCAATGCAAAGATTTTATTGGCGAGCCATCGACCATATGTGTGGTACGCGATTAGGTAACCGACCATCGCGGCGATAGCGATCAAGAGAGTGGTCATTTGTGTCGATTCGTCAGGTCAGATGGTGAGTGTCAATCGGCCATCCCCGTAACAGGAAAGCCAGTTTGGTGGCGGATTTTAGCAGATAGGGTGGTCTGGTTCTCGGGAATCACCGGGAAAATTAGTCAAAGCGTCAGCGGTGGTGCAGGCGCCGCCGAACCTTATACTATCGAGCTAGTCAGTCCTCTATCGTGTCTGACATCTTTATCAATCGATCATCCATCTACGGAGTTTGGCGAACGTGTCGGACAGTATTGCAAAAACAATTATTATTGGCAGTGGTCCCGCCGGTTGGTCGGCAGCGATTTATGCCGCAAGAGCTAACCTGAGTCCGGTGCTTTATGAGGGAACCCACAAGCCAGAAATGATCCCCCTTGGGCAATTAGCATTCACGACCGAGGTCGAGAATTTTGCTGGTTTCCCTGCTGGCAATATTCGCGCGTTTGTTGAGTCTGCCGTTTCTAAGGATCGACACTACAATCTGCCACCGGTTCCCGCTGGGCACGAAAAAGATGGTCAGCCGCATTATGCCGTTCAGGGAACGGAGCTGATGGAGTTGATGAAGCAACAAGCATTGAACTTTGGCACCCAAGTCGTTTCTGACGATATCGAAAGTGTCGATTTCTCTGGTGATGTTCATGTTCTAAAGCCCGCATCGGGTGATCCAGTCAAAGCACACACCGTAATCATTGCGACCGGTGCGCGAGCCAATTATCTCGGTTTGCCATCTGAGGAGGAGTACAAGAACAAGGGTGTCAGTGCGTGTGCTGTATGTGATGGCGCATTGCCTATTTACCGAAGTAAGCCACTGGCAGTTGTGGGAGGTGGAGACTCGGCGGTCGAGGAGGCAACTTATCTTGCTAATCTTGCCAATGCAGCCACCATCTATCTGATTGTACGCCGAGATCAGATGCGAGCCTCCAAGGTCATGCAAGACCGAGCTTTGAATCATCCTAACATCAAAGTGCTTTGGAATAGTACGGTCGGAGAAGTCAGAGGAGACGGCAAGTTGGTGACGGGTCTAAGAATTGATAGCACCGTCGATGAATCCAGCCATGATCTTGAGGTTGGGGGAATGTTTGTTGCAATTGGTCACACTCCAAATACCGCTTTCCTCAATAACGCGGTTGCGATGAATGAAAAAGGTTATATCCAATGGTCGAAACCATTTAGGACCAACACCAGTGTGGAAGGTGTTTTCGCTGCTGGCGATGTTGCAGACGATTATTACCGCCAAGCAATCACCTCGGCTGGTACAGGATGTATGGCTGCCCTCGACGCAGAGCGATATCTCGCAGAGAGTGAATGATCTGTCGAGTAACGAGAGTGGGAGCTTCGCGCTAACCGTGTTTGGGCTAGCCAATGCTTCCTTGGCATACTCTTCAACCACTTTCCATCCATCAAACCTTCCTCCCTCAAAAAAATAAGCATCGGGTAGTTCCAAGATGAGCGATGAAAAATCAGCAGCGGTTTCGTATGAAGAGAGTCTGTTAGAGTCGGCGCAAACCGAGGGTCTTGTTGGTAAGGCGTTGATTTATACTCGCTTGTCAGGGCCTGGTTGGTTGCAGGGCGCTATCACGTTGGGCGGAGGTTCACTCGCGGGTGCTTTGTATCTCGGTGTCCTGATGGGTACCGAAATGATGTGGCTGCAACCACTAGCGATGATCTTGGGTGTGATCATGCTTAGTGCGATTAGTTATGTGACCTTGTCCACGGGTGAGCGACCTTTTCAAACGATTAAAACCCAGATTAGTCCAGTCTTGGCTTGGGGTTGGTTGATCGCAACGATGATGGCCAACATTGTATGGTGTCTTCCGCAATTTGCCCTAGGGACCGGTGCGATTCAGCAAAATCTAGTTCCCGCCTTAGATACGGATACTGGTAAGAAGGTTGTTGCGTTTTCCTTGCTTGCAGTCGCCTCCGTTGTGGTTTGGTTTTACAACTCTGGAAGCAAGGGAATCAAAGCGTTTGAGCTGATTCTAAAAGCCATGGTTGGGGTTGTGGTTCTCTCCTTTTTCGGGGTGGTTATCGCTTTGACCTCTCAGGACGCAGTTGTTTGGGGAGATATTTTCGGCGGACTGGTGCCAAACTTTAGTTACCTGTTCAAGCCAGTGCCTGCCCTTGCTGAGCAAATTTCGCTCACTGAGGATTACTCGCAATGGTGGAGTAGCAAGATTGTGGGAGAGCAAAAGAATGTGATCATCGCGGCTTTCGCGACCGCCGTGGGGATCAATATGACCTTTTTGCTTCCCTATTCCATGCTTCGAAAGGGTTGGGGAGTCAAGCAACGCGGGCTGGCAATCTTTGATCTTTCCATCGGATTGATCGTGCCATTTGTTTTGGCAACCGGTTGCGTCGTGATTGCTGCTGCTACCCAGTTTCACGGGTCAACCGATGATGTGATTGCAAAGGTGCAGGCTGGTAAAGTGGATTCAGCTGAGGTGAAGGCCTACCATAAATTTCTTGATGAGCGTCTTGTTCAGGCTGATCCCCAGCTGCAACTAAGTGAGCTCGGTCCCACGGATCTGGATGCGCTGCGTCAGGGATTGCCTCAGGCGGATAAGAACGTCGCGGCGATGCTAGTCAAGCGTGATAACAACGCTTTGGCTGGAACCCTGCAGCCGTTGGTCGGGAGCACCGTTGCGCAAACCGTTTTCGGAGTCGGAGTTTTGGGAATGGCGGTCTCCACAATCATCATTTTAATGCTGATCAACGGATTCGCCTTCTGCGAGCTACTGAATGTTCCCGCTGAGGGAACGATGCATCGGATTGGTAGTTTTATTCCGGCAATTGGTGTCGTGGGGCCCTTTGTTTGGAAAGAGGCAGCTCCCGCTTTGGCTGTCCCTACCTCGGTGATCGGTGGAGCGATGTTGCCAATTGCTTACGTGTCTTTCTTGCTGCTGATGAACTCCCGATCGGTTCTCGGTGAGGCAATGCCGACCGGTGCTCGACGGGTGGTTTGGAATACTCTGATGATTTTCGGCACTGGAATCGCATCGTTCGCATCCGCGTGGGGCCTTTACGGAAGAATGTGGGGTGATTTCCCCATCGGGACTGCTGCCCTTGCCGCACTTGCAATCATGCTCGTACTCGGTGTTTACTCGTTCCTCGCTAAGCAAAAACAATAGTGGGCCATCTATCATGAGCCAATGGATTTCAGTCAAGTCGGCTCGACAGATCGAGTCGAAAGGAAGCGACCTCGAAGTCAGGGGTTGGGTGCGTACCCGCCGTGATAGTAAGGGCGGTTTCAGCTTCGTCGAAATCAATGACGGTAGCTGTTTTGGGAATTTACAAGTTGTTGTTCCATCGGATCTTGATAACTACGAGATGGATGTGCAACGCTTAACGGCTGGTTGTAGCGTGGTCGTTAAGGGAGATTTGCAGGAATCTCCGGCTAAAGGACAGGCGACCGAGTTGCATGCGACCGAGGTGCGAGTGATTGGCTGGGCCGATCCGGAGACCTATCCTCTGCAGAAGAAACGGCACTCGTTTGAAAAGTTGCGTGAGTGGGCGCATTTACGACCGAGAACGAATACCTTTGGAGCCGTGACTCGAGTGCGGCATCAAATTAGCCAGTCGATTCACCAGTTCTACCACGAAGAAGGATTTTACTACTGCAACACTCCGGTGATCACTGCAAGTGATTGCGAAGGCGCCGGAGAAATGTTTCGGGTGACCACGATTGATCTAGAGGGGTTGGCAACGCGGGGCGGGAAAGTCGATTATCGATTCGATTTTTTTGAAAAACCCTCCTTTCTCACCGTCAGCGGGCAGTTAGAAGCAGAGACCTATGCCACTGCTTTGGGAAGGGTTTACACGTTTGGTCCAACTTTCAGAGCTGAGAATAGCAACACCAGTAGGCATTTGGCTGAATTTTGGATGGTGGAACCTGAAGCTGCTTTTTTTGATCTAAACGACAATATGCAGCTGGCGGAGCGATTCTTGAAAAGGATTTTCTCTGATTGTCTTGAACATTGTTCAGAGGATATGGCATTTTTTGATCAGCTGATTGAGAAAGGTAAAATTCAGCAACTTCAGTCGGTCATTGAAAAACCTTTCACTCATCTTAGCTATACCAAGGCGATCGACGTTCTTACGAGCTGCAATGAATCATTTGAATATCCCGTGTCATGGGGGACCGATTTACAGGCTGAGCATGAGCGTTATTTGACCGAAAAATATGTCGATGGCCCTGTAATCCTCACGGACTATCCTTCTTCCATAAAGCCGTTTTACATGCGACTAAGTGATGATGGAAAAACCGTCGCAGCAATGGATGTGCTTGTCCCGGGGGTGGGCGAAATTATTGGTGGCAGTCAAAGAGAAGAGCGGCTAGACGTTTTGCAAAAACGGATGCATGAGCACGACCTCGATGAGCAGGACTACTGGTGGTACGTGGATCTGAGGCGTTATGGAACCGTACCGCATGCCGGCTTTGGCTTGGGGCTCGAGCGTGCTGTTCAATATGCGACCGGGATGGCTAACATTCGAGACGTGATTCCGTTTCCAAGGACGCCGGGAAATGCTGAGTTCTAGATTAGCACCTGGGGGTTGATCATGGTTGGACGCTTCGCACCTTCCCCCACAGGGGCCCAGCACCTCGGAAACGCGAGAACTTACCTGCTCGCTTACTGGGCAGCGCGAAAACAAGGTGCTCGCATAGTGTTTCGAATGGAAGATGTCGATTCACCCCGAGTCAAGCCATGGGCCGTCAAACAGGCCATGGATGACTTGCGGTGGCTGGGACTAGAGTGGGACGAAGGACCTGATCTGGGAGGTCCAGCAGCTCCCTACCAGCAAACACTAAGAATGCCCCGATATCTCAGTGTGCTAGAAAAATTGATCGAAGCTGATCGCGTTTATCCGTGTACCTGTTCACGAAAAGATATCGAGTCTGCAGGATCCGCTCCCCATTTTGACCATGAACCTGCCGTTTATCCCGGGACTTGTTCCCATTGGCAGCGAGGCCAACCGATTCCAAAAGCTGGTGCTTTTTGTTGGCGCTTTCGTTCTTCGCCTAACCTTTATCAATTTATGGATGATGTTCTGGGTATGCAGATGACGCGACCCGCGGAAACACTTGGTGACTTCCCTGTCACCCAGAAAACCGGCGAGCCCGCGTATCAGTTGGCGGTTGTTGTGGACGATCATGAAATGGGGATTACCGAGGTGGTGCGAGGTAGTGATCTTGTGGCAAGTACGTTTCGGCAAATGCAGATCTTTGAGTTTCTCGGAGCAGCACCACCGAGGTACGCTCACGTGCCACTGGTTGTCGGTCAGGATGGACATCGCTTAGCCAAGCGGCATGGGGATACACGGTTATCCACCATTCGTGAACGAGGCGTATCGGCTGCGCAGATTGTGAATTGGGCGGCTAGGACCGCTGGCTTTTTATCCGAGGATGAATCCGTCGGACACGCCAGCGAGGTTGTCGAGAGATTTAATTGGAAAGCACTCAATCCAAATTGCGTTGTAGCAGACGCGTGGGGGGACGTTTTGAGCTAACCGTTGGTGACGCCGATCGTGCCGTTGATTTTCGTGACGAGTGATCGGCATGATTTCTGTTAAATCGGATCACTGATTCTCGGATCGACCGGTCGCCGACCGATTAGCAATTTTTAACCGCTGGTCGATCGCAAGAATCTTTGAACGACCAGCGGTGAACAAGCTTTGTTTGAGGTGCGGGTGATTTCTTTATGATGCGATGGGTTCGCTACTCCACTTGCCATCAATTAAACGCCATGCGGACCGAGGATTTTGATCTTCAAGTAAATCTGGCAGGCGATTTGGACGGACATTGTCATAGGAAGTTAATTTAGCGAATCGCAGTAACGACGCCGGTATACCAACGGCTGTGAAGCCAGGGTGTCCAGTCGCGGGGTACGGTCCACCGTGGTTCATCGCAGGGCTGACTGCGACACCGGTCGGCATTTTGTCGTTTAAAAGTCGTCCCACTTTGGTGACTAATTCTGCTGCTACGTTCTCGCAATCAAGATCATCACTGCCATCTGTGTGGCTGTAGATGCATCCAGTGAGATTGCCTTCGAGATTTCGAATCACCTCACACAGTTCTTCAACGTTGTCGGCGGTGACGACCAGCGACGCATTGCCGAAAGCTTCGGTTTGGAAACCACTGGGGTTACTCAAGAACGCCTTCCCTGAAGTTGCGAGTAGTGTGTTGGCAAAAGCGCAGCGATCCTTTTCTGGGTCTCCCCCTCCCACAAGTAGTTCCGCTCCGAAACCGCAAAGTTCTGTGATGTTTGCTGCTAGCGAGGATGCAACACCCGGGGAAAGAAGTGTTCCTGCGGCGGCGGTCGCAAATCGTTCCTTTACGGATTGAACAAAGGCATCACTTTTTTCGTCTTTGATCAGAAGCACCAAGCCAGGATTCGTGCAGAACTGTCCGGTTCCCATTAGCACGCTGGTGATGAACTCATTGACGATTTCTTCTTGGCGTTCAGCCAAAGCGTTTGGCGTAATCACGACGGGATTAACGCTCGACAGTTCGAGGTAAATGGGCTTTCCAGCGTTATCTGCGGCGGCTTTTAACGCGAGTCCGGCATGTCGACTTCCGGTGTAACCCGTGGCACCCAACCGAGGGTCACTTACTAGTTTTTCGCCATCGGAATGACTTGTTCGGTAGATGAGTTGCACCACGGCTTTTGGCATTCCCGTCTCTTCTGCAGCATGAAGGGCAAGTTCAGCGAAAAGACGCGTCGTTTCGGGGTGCGAGCTATTCGCCTTTCCGATTACAGGATTGCCAGCGGCAATCGCAGCAGCAAAATCACCACCTGAGACACTGCCAAAGGCAAAAGGGAAATTGTTCGGACCGAAGATACAGATGGGACCGAGTGACTCATAGCACGATCGAATGCCTGCTTTGGTATCAATCGTTGGTAAGGCCCATGATCCCGTGCGACAGGCTGCTGCAGCTGCCCGAAGTTGATTGCTTGTGCGTGGTAGCTCGACATCCGCAAGTCTGGGGCTTTTCGCTAAGCCTGTTTCAAGGTAAGCGGCTTCGACGAGCGCGTCTTTCGTCTGCTCGATTTTGAGGGCATAGTTTTCGAGGAAGTCGGCGATTTTCTCGGACGACAGGGCCCGCATTTCCCTTGCCGCGACACTGGCAGCGGACAGAGCTTCATCACAATCACTCCAGTCGCTTACCGGAAAAGAAATCGGTATAGATTGATGGTGGTTTGGATCCGTTGGTTGAAAAGTCGACTGGTAGCTTGCTTGACGCCACTGGCCGTTGATCAAAACTTGTCGGGGTGATTGGGTTTCTTGATTCATTTGGGCAATTTTTTGATGGTTGCAATTCGTTTAGTCGGTTTCAACGCATGGGGGACTTTGCGACTTAGCCTTGCACGATGTGGTTGGATAAAGTTCCAACTCCCGAGATGGAAATGTGTACCACATCGCTAGGCGAAAGGGTGAAGTCGTTAGAGGGAACGATCCCGGTGCCTGTCATCAGGAAAGCGCCGTTAGGGAAATCATTGTCTCGACCGAGCCATTGAACCAAGTCTTCAAAGCTTCGGGCCATTTGAGAAGCAGAAGTCTGCTGGTCAAAGACGATTTGACCCTCCCGTTCGATTTTCAAATCAATTCCAATCTCCTCGACCGCAGGTAGTTCACGATAGAGTTGAATCACTGGCCCCAAGCCGGCGCATTGGTTGTAGCACTTAGCCTGAGGAAGGTAGAGCGGGTTTTCACCCTCGATATCACGAGAACTCATGTCGTTGCCAACGGTAAGGCCCACGATTTTCAAAGCCGGTGAAAGAACCAGAGTGACTTCGGGCTCGGGAACATTCCATTTAGCATCCTTCCGAATCCGTAGTGCCTCGTGATGCCCTCTTACACGATTTGGGGTTGCTTTGAAGAATATTTCAGGCCGATCTGCCTGATAGACCCGATCGTAGCAAGATGCAGCAGCCTCGGATTCTTCCATTCGAGCGGTCTGACTACGTTTATAGGTGACTCCCGCCGCCCAAACTTCTTGCTGGTCAATGGGTGCCAGCCAGCGAATTTGGTCGGTGATAGGCACCGGGGAATCGTGGTTAAGTGATTCAACAGCGGCAATCGGGTCCTCGGCCGCTAGTAAGTCAGCAAGCGTGCGGAACTCGTTAGTCGTCTGAAGCGGAATTATTTCGTCCGACTCGACGCGGCCGATACGAACCGTGTCGGTATGATCTAAAAATTTTGTTACTTTCATGGGATCAGGATATCGGAAATTGTCCAACACGGGGAGCGACATGAGTCAATCGGAATCACCTTCGCAGGATTCTACCGAAAACGTTGAGGATCTTACCAAGTCACCAGTTTTCAAAAAGATCTCGTTACTGCTCACCTTGGCAGTCTTGGTGATTTTTTCGATTTCTCAATTTTGGAGAAACTCAGCCGAAAAGGAGTTTGATCCGGCTCTTCAGGCAAAGCTTGAATTAACACGAAGTGCGCTGGCTGCTACCGAGAATCTTGAGCCAATGGAAGCAGACGTGGCTTGGCAGGAGCTGTATCAGGCTGATACTGGCAATCGATCGATCGCGATGAATCGCGCAATCAATCGCTTGTTGCGGGTGGATAAGTTGGCTGGTCAGGCCACGAATGCCTCGCTTTCCGAGGACGAAAAGAAAATGGCTCGTTCTCAGCTGCCCGAGGCAATCGCATCGGCGCGTCAGGCGATCGAAGATTTTCAACGAACCACCCAAGATAAAGTTCTCGGAATTTGGTTTGCCGCTCGGATTGATCTGCACGAAGCATCTCTGCTTCCAGGCTCGATGACAAAATCGCTCAGACGGGAAGTCTATCAAAGACTTTCGACAGAATTGTCCGGTGAAGTGGGTAAGGAGACGCTAAGTCGAATTCTGGGCGGAGTTCTAATTCAGGTCATTGAGTTGTTAGAGGATCCCATTGACGGATTGCCAGACGAACTTTTAGAGGATGCCAGCAGGACTGTCGCAGGATTATCTCAACAGCATTCGGATAATCTTTTCTTTGCGCTTCGAGCTGCTCGTTTAGGAATTGCGGTGCAAAGTATCAAGGCGGTGGACGCTGTGCAGCGTGCAAGTCAGCTCGCAAAGGCGATTGAGCCTTCGATTCGCAGAGAAACGGAACCGATCGGAGTAACGCCTGATGAATTGGTGGCACAAATCGTGGAAGCTATTGAAGCGGGTAATTGGTCAGAGGCGGATAATCGGATGCTGCTCTGGTTCAATGTGCTAAATAGTACGGAGATCGTCAAAACGGATCGCCGGCGAGCCAATCCTCATCCACTCGATATTTTGAATTTTGATTCGCTTAGGCAATTGTCTGCCGAGTCCGTTGAACGGTCACCGATTGAGCCGCTCAGCACCCTCGTCTCATTCAAGGAGTCCGTTTTCATTGACTCTGAAGAGTATCGATTCATGACGGTGATTGATGCAGATCTGGATCTTATTCCGGATCTTGTCACAGTCGATGAAAGTCAGCGTCTTGCTTTTTGGAGAGGAGATGGAATTGGTGGTTTGAAGTTTGAGTCGCAACTTGAACTTTTGATGGACTGCAAAGGCATGATCGTTGCTGATCTTTTTTTGGTCGACAGTAGTAACCCATCTCGCTTGAAAGTATCGCGGGGCGCTTCCGCAGTAGGCGATGGGAATTATTCAACCGCCTCACGACATGACACGCTATTGAACCTCGTTGTGTTCGGCGACGAGGGCGTGCGTCTGGTTCAGGTGGATGGACGAGAAAACGCGGCAGATCAAGATCGGTTGAAGATTGTCGAGACCGAGACGGGTTTGGAGTCGTTGAAAGGGGTGCGCGGTGTTATCGCAGGCGATCTCGAGGCGGATGGAGATCTTGATCTTGTCTTTTCAACCGAGCGAGATGGGATTCGTTTTTTTGTCAATCGAGGGAATCGAACTTTCTTTGAAATATCAAATGCGGTTAACGGATTCTCCGATGATGATCCCCCGTCCGGATTCGCGATTGGGGATATTGATCGCGATCTTGATCTTGATCTGATCACGGTCCACTCCGGTAGCGGAAAAGTGGGAGTGATTGAAAATCTTTTGCATTTACAGTTTCGCGGACGCTACATCGATGAAATCGATCCGGTAGTTGGAGCGACCTCGGTCAAAATCGAAGATGTTGATGGGAACGTTTCTTGGGATCTGATTGTTGGTGGAAGCGAAGAGATTGCATTAGTCTTTTCACAGACTGCGGACGCAGGTGTGTGGCAGGTGGAGGAGGTTGCGAGATCACCACGCTCGGGCAAGGGGATTCTGGTAGCCGACTTTGATAATGATTCTTGGATTGATCTGCTAGTTAAAAATGATAAGTCTGTTGAATTATGTCGCTTGGGGCCTTGGGGATTTTCGCAGTGGGTCGATGTCGATCTTGATCTTGAAGAAGAATTCAAACCGAATTCCGCTTGGTTATCAGCTGATTTTGATCGAGATGGTGCTCTAGATATCATCGGGCATCCCCAGTCGGCAATTGCGGTCTTGTTAAATCAGAGTTTAAACGTTGGGCATCATTTAGATGTTCGGTTCAAAGGTATTGACGACAATGCAAGTGGGCGAGTGAATCACTATGCAATTGGTAGTGTTCTGGAGCTCAGGTTTGGTCCTCATTATCGCGCGAGGATTGTGGATTCACCCGTTACTCACTTTGGTCTCGGGCAAAACCTTGCCGCAGGTAGTTTAAGAGCGATTCTACCCAATGGCTTGACGCAGACCGCAAGGAATCCTCAGGTGGATTCTTTGCTTGAGGAAGAACAGACCTTAAAAGGTTCTTGTCCTTACCTGTACGCTTGGGATGGCGAAAAATTTGTTTTCAAGACTGATTGTCTGTGGGCTGCGCCACTAGGATTGCAAGTGGCTCACGGTGTCGTGGCAAAAGATCGTCCTTGGGAGTATCTCAAGATCGACGGAGAGGATATCGCACCAAGAGGTGATCATTACGAGTTTCGTATTACTGAAGAGTTGTGGGAAGTTGCCTACTTTGATGAGATTGCAATGTCGGTGGTTGATCACCCAGCAGATGTTGAGATTTGGACTAACGAAAAAGTTGGTCCAGGAAATATCGCGACTCCGACAACTTTCGCATTTGATTCTCAAGATCGGTACTCGATTGTCAAAGCCCTCGATACCAATGAGCGTGACGTGACTAAATTGCTTTCACAGATTGATAAACAATATGTGAAAGCGTTTGACCAACGATTGCGTCAGGGGTTATGTCCCCCGCATTGGATCGATCTGGATTTTGGATCTGATTGGATTAACAAGAATCAGGCGGAAGGCGGAAGTGTGTACTTGGTTCTGACGGGCTGGATTATGCCAACGGACACATCACTTAATATTCAGATTGATCAAAACCCTGAACTTGGCCCGTTGGAATTTCCGTCTATTTGGGTTCCGGATTCATCAGCCGAGTCCGGTTGGCGCCAAGCTCTGCCGTTCATGGGTTTCCCCGGTGGGAAAACAAAAACCATCGTGGTTGAGGTGACGGATCTACTCAATGAAACGGATCCTCGCTTTCGAATCCGAACCTCAGCGCAAATCTATTGGGATCAGGCTCAGTTGGTTCTTCAGGCCAAGCCTGCTGAGTTCGTGGAACATGCGTTAACATTGCGAGACGCGGAAGTCTCATTCCACGGATTTTCAAAACGGCTTCGAGATCACGAGACCCAACCCGAGACTTACGATTACCAGGACTCAACTGCTACGCCCAAGTGGCCTCCGCTACGTGGCGACCTCACCCAGCGAGGTCCCTGTACCGATTTAATCCGCTCCTGGGATGATCAGATGGTGGTGATTGGAGCCGGTGATGAGATCATTTTGAGATTTGAACTTCCTGATCAGACGCTTCCACCCGGTTGGAAACGAGACTTTATCATCCACTCGGTTGGATGGGATAAGGATGCCGATCTGAATACTCTTGCGGGTCAAACGATAGGTCCTCTGCCCTATAAAGGCATGAATCGGTACCCTCCTGCGGGGGTGGTTGGTATTGGGTCAGGCAAAGTAAATGAGCTGAATCGCGGCCATCTGACGCGATCTCAGTCATTTCGAGCGTTTTGGTATCGCACCGACCATTCCGAGCCGATTTCGAATTGAAGCGTGGGAAATGGCAAAGGCGTCACACGGCAACTCTTTTAGTTTCGCCGAGCCTATGGTGCGAGTTTGCGAGGTAATCCGAGCGCATCTCTGAGTTGGAGTTTTAGAGTGAACAGGCCTCGTTGCCGTGGATGATTTTTTGGCGGGTACAAGTAGAACAAGGGTTTTCTTCGAACTGAAACTCGGTTCGAGACGTCTCTATATCAGCAGAATACTGCTTCGCTTTTCTTGCCATTGCCACTTACTCGAACGGTTTCTTTGCCGTGATTTCAACGCAGCAATCAACTAGTGACGCGAAGTTCGGAGCTCCTGTAAAGAGTAAAGCTCCTAAGCGTCCTGTCACGCCTAGACTCCGAAAAGTTCTTTACGTTGTCTTGACTCTATTTGGGGTTCTATTCGCAAATGGTCTCTACTTGACCAGCGTCACATGGTTGCAGGTTTTTACTGGTGAAGTTTATGAGACACACTTCTACCAGTTGATGTTCTTGGCTCATCTCGCTCTTGGTCTGTTGTTAATCGGCCCCGTCGTTGTCTTTGGCATTTTGCACATGTGGCGAAGCAAAGATCGGCGGAATCGGCGAGCGGTTAAGATCGGTTATGCCTTATTGGCGATTGCACTGTTGATTTTGATCAGTGGTATTCTGCTAACGAGAATCGGTTCGTTTGCTGTCGTCAATCCTACAACTAGGTCTGTTTTCTATTGGATGCATCTTCTTGCCCCACTAGCTGCGGTTTGGCTCTACTGGCTGCACCGACTCGTCGGTCCACGAATCAAGTGGCAGATTGGAAGACGTGTCGGATTTGCGATTGCCTGTTTTGTGGCTTTGATGGTTGGATTTCAAGCATCGGATCCATCAAGAAGCGGTAACGACGGTCCCAAAGATGGCGATCGTTATTTCCAGCCATCGCTAGCCAAGACTGCGACGGGAAAGTTCGTAGCAGCCGAAACATTGATGAATGACGAATATTGCTTGAAGTGTCATGGTGATATTTATGATTCAGCGATCCATAGCGCACACAAGCTGAGCAGTTTTAATAATCCCGCCTATCGTGCGTCGGTTCGAGAAACCCGTCGTGTCGCAGAAGAACGATCAGGCACGGTTCAGGCCTCTCGTTGGTGTGCGGGTTGTCATGATCCTGTGCCGTTCTTCTCGGGTCGGTTCGACGATCCGAACTACGACGATGTCAACGACCCGACGGCACATGCGGGAATCAGTTGCTCTGTTTGTCACTCGATTCAATCAATTGACAGTCATGTGGGCAACGCAGACTATACGATCGATGAGCCAAAGCATTATCCATTTGCATATAGCGATAATCCTTTGTTGTCTGAGCTAAACGGATTAATGGTTAAAGCGAAGCCAGCGTTTCATAAGCATGAAATGTTGAAGCCTTTTCACAAAACTGCAGAGTTCTGTTCCACGTGCCATAAGGTTTCTCTGCCAAAAGAGGTAACCGAGTACAAAGAGTTTTTGAGGGGACAGAATCATTATGACAGCTATCTGTTGAGTGGTGTTTCGGGGCATGGAGCCAGAAGTTTTTATTATCCAGAGGTGGCGCAGCAGAACTGCAATGAGTGTCATATGCCCTCGGTTGCCAGCTCTGATTTGGGTTCACGTTATCTAGAAAAGCTCGGTGGACTCGGCGTCCATAGTCATGCGTTTCCAAGCGCAAACACAGCATTGGCTCATTGGATGGGCGACCAAGAAAGTGTTGAGCGTCACCGAGAATACTTAAGTGGAACCCTGAAGATCGATCTGTTTGGTCTCAGAGAGGGAGGTTCCGTTGATGGCCCTCTTGAAGCTCCGTTGGGCGATCAGGCAACCGTTAGAGCGGGCGAGACTTACTTGTTAGAAACCGTTCTGCGAACCATGACTTTGGGGCATCACTTCACGCAGGGAACGACTGATTCGAATCAGATTTGGATCGAGCTGATCGCAAGGCAGGGAGACGAGATCATCGGAAGCAGTGGGACTCGTGACGCCAGAGAGAAAGTCGATGAATGGTCACATTTTGTGAACAACTTTATCCTTGATCGCAATGGCGAGCGAATCAATCGGCGGAACGCTCAGGATATCTTTACTCCGCTATACAACCATCAGATTCCGCCGGGTGCCGGGCAAACGGTTCATTACCGCTTGAAAGTTCCAGCGGACAGTCCGCAGCCAATCGTTGTCACTGCGCGACTGTTGTATCGAAAGTTTGATACCGAGTACTTGGACTACATCCGACGAGATCGTGATCCGAAGCTTGATCCTTTATCTTTGGGTAACCCTGGTGACCCTAATGATCTGCCAATTGTAGAAATCGCGAGTGACTCTGTTTTGCTAGTAGTGGACGGTCTGCGTGCGGAATCACCTAGTGCAGAGGATCAGTTGGTTGAATCCACTATTGAATCATCGTCCATCGCTCGTGCTGGCTCTCAGGTCGATTCAAGACCGCTCTGGCAGCGGTGGAATGATTACGGAATCGGAATGCTTCTGAAAGGAAAAGCGGAGCTTAGGCAAGCTGCTGAGGCTTTCGCAGAAGTCGAGAAACTAGGGAGATACGATGGTCCATTGAACCTTGCGCGAGTACAGTTTTCCGAGGGTGATCTCGATGCGGCCACGGAATCTCTGACGCGAGCCGCGAAGATGGACCCGCCTCCACCAACTTGGACTCATAGTTGGCTGAGTGGAATGGTGAATCGCCAGCAGGGTAATCTGCGTTCTGCGGCCGATTCTTTCACTGCTGTTCTTGAGACGAGGGTCCCGGAACGCGGTTTTGATTTTTCTTTGGACTATGTCGTTCGTAACGAGTTGGGTTTGACTTTAGTCGACCTCGCTCAGCAAGCAGATGTTCAGGGGTCAGAGTCTGAGTATCTTCGCTATCTCGAGCAGGCAAAGCAGGAATTTGAAAACGTTCTTGCCGTTGATTCCGAAAACGTCACGGCTCATGCGAATTTGGTGGAGATTTATTCGCTTCTTGGTGATAAAGAACTCGAAACTTCTCATCGAGAGTTGCACACACGATACAAGCCCGACGACAATGCACAGGAAGTAGCGGTGCCTGCGGCACGACGAAGGTACCCTGCTGCGAATCACGCAGCGGAGGCGCTCGTCATCTATGATCTACAGCGAGACCCTTCTGGAATTGCACAACCAATTGAATAGAAACGTCTGATGGATGAAGAAAACGTCGAGATTGAAAACCTTGATCAGGATGTTGAAAACGATGCGGTGATCGGAACCGCATTGCGAGCCTCGCTGTTAGTTTTCGTAATCCTTGCGTTTCCTGTGATCTTGATCTTGCTCTATTTCGTTCTGCAAAGTGATGAGGATCAATCGACCGAAACGGCTGTTACACTGCCGGAGGTACGGCAGAGTAACGAAGAGCCTCCGCCAGCATTGCCCATGTCTGATGTAACAAAAGTAAGTGGGATTCGCTTCGTCCATGAATCGGGCAAGTACGGGGAGAAATTGTTACCTGAAACCATGGGCAGTGGTGTAGCCGTCTTGGATTACAACCAAGACGGTCATCAAGATCTCTTCTTCGTCAATTCGTGTCGCTGGGAATGGGACGTCAGTAGTCGACGCCCCTCCAGTTGCCGTCTTTACCGTGGAGATGGCAATTTTAATTTCGAGGATGTAACAGATGAGGTAGGTATCAAGGATACGTTCTATGGAATGGGGGTTGCAGTTGGTGACTTCGATAACGATGGCGATAGCGATTTGTATATCACCGCGGTCGGCGAGAACCGCCTGCTAAGAAATGATGACGCGAAATTCGTTGATGTAACGGATCAAGCGGGAGTAGCGGGCGGTGAGGAATTATGGGGAACGAGTTGCGGGTTTATCGATTACGACAACGATGGTTTGCTGGATTTGTTTGTCTGTAATTACGTGAGTTGGAGTAAAGAGAATGATTTGACACAAAGCTTTACGCTCGATGGAGAATCGAGAGCCTATGGACCTCCCAAGGCGTTCGCCGGTTCCTTTTCTCTCCTCTATCACAATCGTGGGGACGGGAAATTTGAGGATGTATCGGCCAAAGCCGGAATCCAAATCCGCAACGAGACGACGAACGTTCCCCTCGGAAAAGCGATGGGTGTCGCACCTGTCGACTTCAATCGTGATGGCTGGATTGATTTGGTGATTGCCAACGATACGGTGCGAAATTTCTTATTCGAAAATAACCGCGACGGAACTTTCTCTGAGGTCGGAAGATTAGTCGGCATTGCCTTTGACCGATCAGGTAATGCTCGGGGTGCGATGGGGATTGATACGGCAATGTTTCGAGATCAGGATACGTTGGCCATTGGTATTGGTAATTTCGCCAACGAAGCAAGTGCGTTATACATGTCCAAACTTGGGCGTCGACAATTCGTTGATGCAGCAATGGCAACAGGCTTTGGTCCGCCAACAAGGCAGGGTCTAACCTTCGGGTTGTTCTTCTTTGATGTCGATTTAGACGGGCGACTCGATATGCTGGGTACAAATGGTCATCTCGAAGAGGAGATATCAAAAACACAGCAGTCCCAGCAGTATGCGCAACCACCTCAACTCTTTTGGAACGCTGGGCGAGATGCATCTAGCGAATTGGTTGCCGTCGGGCGTGACTGCGTGGGGGATGATTTCTTGGAACCAATCGTCGGTCGTGGTGCCGCTTACGGAGATTTCGACGGAGATGGAGACCAAGATGTCGTTTTGTCGACCAGTCACGGGCGTCCCAAGGTCTTTCGCAATGATCAGCAGTTAATGCATCACTGGATTCGAATTAACCTTGTCGGTACGACTTGTAACCGTGATGCGATTGGCGCGACTGTCGAATTGCAGCGTGAAGACCATGTGATGTCACGAACCATGATGCCAACGAAGAGTTATTTGAGTCAGTCTCAAAAAAGCATCACCTTTGGATTGGGAGACGATGTCGTTGTTCCGTTGACCATGATTGTAAAATGGCCGGGTGGTGATTCCGAACAGTTTTCATGTGATCAGTTGGACTCTGAGTTTCGGTTCACGCAGGGTCATGGCAAGCAAATCCTTGAGGACGCTGAGACCGGTTCATCAAATTGATGGATCAATCGGTTCGCAAGACCCCAGCGATCGATCTTTTGCGATCAGCATCGACTAGGATGAGGGGTTTTCAAGGAGTCGTGTGGGTGGGGTTGTTAGCTGTCACTATCGCTTAGCAGCTTACCGTGAATATCTTGTTTCACCGTTGATAAGTGTCATTGCAACTTCGCCGGTTAGAGTGTGGCCATCGAGGGTGCTGCTATTGCACCGCGAGTAGAACTGCTTTCCATCGACAGTCCATTCTCGATTAGGGTCAATCAGGACCACGTCAGCTACCGCCCCAACTTTCAATGTTCCGCCTGCTACACCAGCAATTCTCGCAGGGGAGGTCGAAAGACGTTCAATCGCGCTCAGCCAGTTCATCGTTCCAGACTTGATCAGGAAAGTGTTGATGGTGGCTAAAGTGGTTTCGAGCGTCGCAGCGCCAAATGGTGATAAATCGAGATCA
>Ga0181563_10000672_pt1 | contig 33174 bp, 24 predicted proteins | sample 011ome_25_FD_133759 | JGI IMG/M metagenome (GOLD analysis project Ga0181563, IMG submission 133759) | Coastal salt marsh microbial communities from the Groves Creek Marsh, Skidaway Island, Georgia - 011512CT metaG (megahit assembly) | ecosystem: Environmental > Aquatic > Marine > Intertidal...
AATCTAGGATCAAGCAATCTAGGATTGGAAAGGGATAGCCAATCAGGGTTAGGCCAGGATCGCCAGAGTCAAGCCTTCAAGCAGGGCTGTTCAGTTTTAACCCTTCCTGGAGACTGTAAGTTTGCTGGGCTCTGGGCTCTGGTCTCTGGTCTCTGGGCTCTGGTCTCTGGGCTCTGGCACTGGCTTTGACTTCGTCCTTGGCGATGGCTCAAAGCCAAATTGCCCGGTTAGTGATTGCCCGGTTAGTGATTGCCCGGTTAGTGAAGGAAGGTAAACATTCTCCTTCGATAGGCCGTTGCTGTGGGATCGCCTTTACCCAGTAGCTCAAAGACCTTCACCATGGTTCGTCGTGCAAGGTCCTCTTCGAAATGCCTATCGAGCTTCAGCATCTCCAACAATACCTCCAAGGCAGCCTCAATCTGGTCATTAGCTACCAGCCTGATAGCTAATTGATACTTCAAGGACAAATTTTCCGGCTGCTCTGTGATGCTCTCCATGAGCGTCTGCTGCGCAGGCAAATTCGCAGATAGCTCGATGAACTCAATACGATTTTTTGGCTTGCTAATACCAACTGTATCGGCAGGCAGCTTGGCAAGAATCTGCCGAGCTTCATCGATGCGGCTTTCCATGACCAGCAGGTCAGCCAGTTCGACCTGTAATGCCGTATTTTTTGGTTCCTCGATGATCGCTTCATGAAGCATTTGAATGGCACTCTGACGATCACCGTTGAGCAATAGCTGGTTTATTTGCTCCCGTATGCGCTCAATAGAGCTCATAACCAGAGGTTGCAGTACCTCTCGCAAGCGGGCTTCTGATTGCTCGCCTTCCAAATTTTGAACGATTTGGGCATTCACCACGATTTTGACTGTCGGTAGCGTCCTTACTCCAAGTTGTTGAACGATCTGCTGATTTTCCTGAACATTCACCCGAGCAAGGACGAATTTGCCGACAAACTCATCGGCGAGTTTCCTCAGGACAGGTGCCAGCGCTTTAGAAGGTGGTGCATCCACTGCATAGAACTCTAAAACCACAGGCAATTGGCGGGACTTTTCCACAACCTCTTGCTGAAAACTTCTTACAGAGACCTCTAGGATATTTGGGGACGCGTTCATTTGGATATTTGACCCTGTCAAAAAAGCCTAGACTACCAAAGCAGTGTGCAGATTTCCTGGGTTATTTGGCTATATATATTCCAAGCCAGACGTTAGACTCTGAGGGTTTCGGTCGAGTTTATCGCAGTCAAGAGCTTCGTAGCATGGGTATAGAAACTAACATTGCAGTGACCGTTGGAATGGTCTTGGGTGTTTTTTTTACGGTCTTGATAGGCTGGCTTTTGGTCCGTGGCAGAATGCGCGTCGAGCGAGACCGATGGGCATCGGAAGCGTTAGTTCAGCAAACGCTGATGCAAGCCAGTATCACGACCGCTCAACGAGATCGAGAAGATCTGATGCAGCGGCTGCTGCGAGAGCAACAGCAGGTCAGTGACCGATCAGCAGCACTGGAACGTGCTCTGATAGCTGAGGCAGGCCTGAGGTCTCAGGTTGAGCAGTGTCAGCAGCAACTCCTTGGCTTGGAGACGCGCCTTGAACTGGCTGCCCGTGAAGCCGAGCAATTGCGCGCCGATAACGCCAATCATCGAGAAAAAGTCAGCCACCTCCAAACCACGCTGCTGGAGCAGCAGAAGCAAAATGAAGAGAAGTTGACGCTGCTCCAGCAGGCAAGGGAAAGCCTGAACGCCGAGTTTAAAAATCTGGCTAACGATATTTTTGATGCCAAGCAGAAGAGCTTTAAGGAACAGAATCAGCTGCAGATGGATGGTTTGCTAAAACCACTGAGCGAGAAGATCAAAGATTTCGAGAAAAGAGTAGAAGAGACCTACGACCGAGAAAGCAAGGAAAGATTCTCTCTTGCCAAAGAGGTGCGTGATCTGCAGACCCTGAATGTTCGCATCAGTCAAGACGCCGTTAACCTGACGAATGCGCTCAAGGGTGAGAACAAGACTCAGGGTACTTGGGGTGAGGTGATTCTTGAGCGAGTACTGGAGAAGTCAGGGCTGGAAAAGGGCCGTGAATATGAAGTTCAGGTAGATCTCAAAAATGAACAGGGTCAACGCTTTCAACCTGACGTTGTCGTCCACCTGCCTGAAGGTAAGGACGTGATTATCGACTCAAAAGTCTCGCTGGTGAGCTATGAGCGCTACTGCAGCGCGGAACCGGGCGCGGCCCAACAAGACGCGCTAAAAGCCCATATTCTGTCTCTGCGCCAACACGTCAAGCTGCTGAGTGAAAAAGATTATCAAAACCTGGAGAACGTTCGAACTCTGGATTTCGTGTTGTTGTTCGTGCCTGTGGAGGCGGCTTTTACCCTGGCAGTTCAACAAGATAACGAAATATTTACGAATGCCTTCGATAAAAACATTGTGTTGGTGGCCCCCTCGACGTTGTTGGCAACCCTTCGTACCATCCAGAATATCTGGCGATACGAGCAGCAAAATAAAAATGCGCAAGAGATTGCCAGCAGAGCAGGTGCCCTTTACGACAAGTTTGTGAACTTTGTTGCTGACCTAGAAGACATAGGTGCCAAGCTAGAGTCGGTTCAGACTGTGTATGCTAAGGCGCATAATAAGCTAACATCCGGCAAGGGCAATCTGGTGACCAGGGCGGAAAACATGCGCGAGCTCGGTGCGCGAGTCACGAAGATCTTACCTGCTAACCTGGTTGAAATAGCTGTGCAGGAGCAGAACAGATGGAGTGCCAAACCTTCAATACGCGAAATTGAAAACGATGCCGAAGTTGCGCCCGACGAACATAACAACCGGCTTCCAAAGGGTCGAAATTGATATCAAGGGTTCCTATTCGTCGGTGGGTGGGGGACTGTGGCGTTGGTAGTTACTTACAATGTCATTAAGTTATTCACAACCTGACCCAAATATAAAGAACAGGCAATTGGCGTTAAAAGATCAACTTCTGCATTATCTAAGCGTTATAAGGTATTGAATAAATAGAATATTATGGGTGTGTACAAAAAACATACAGTCAGGTTTTTTGCAAAAACGTCGAGGTTTTTGTGATTAGTCATAAACTATCCCCAGAGTTATCCACAGAAAATGTGGACATCTCTGTTGCACAGCATCATTTCAAATGGCTGAAATGATGGGTTGGTGAATAGGGATTGTGGCCGAAAATGAAGAACTACATGGTTTGGTAGAATAAGGCGAAAAACGGCGGTTGAAGGGCGTCCGCAGGTATAAAAACAGGGGGTTACGTGGTTCACAAGAGTAGCGACAAGAACAGTGATAAAGACTTCGTCAAGCAGCCTGAGAGTAATAATAACGGCTATTGGCGCGCTAATATTCGGCTGATGTTGAGTCTGCTGCTCATTTGGTTCCTCGTGTCCTTTGGCTGCGGCATCCTATGGGTTGATGCGCTTAATCAGTACGCTTTTTTTGGCTTCAAATTAGGGTTCTGGTTTTCTCAGCAGGGATCCATTTTTGTTTTTGTTGCTCTGATCTTTTTCTACGCCTGGCGGATGAACCGGTTGGACAAAATGTACGGCGTGGACGAGCAGGAGTAAGCCATGAGTGCGCAAGTACTGACCTATCTGTTCGTTGGACTCTCTTTTGCGCTGTATATCGGTATCGCGATCTGGAGTAGATCGTCATCCACGCGAGAGTTCTATGTTGCCGGGGGACACGTTCACCCTTTGGCGAACGGTGCCGCCACCGCCGCAGACTGGATGTCCGCGGCCTCTTATCTGTCGATGGCTGGCATTATTGCGTTTGAGGGTGCGGACGGTGCTCGCTACTTGATGGGCTGGACTGGGGGTTATGTCTTGCTGGCTTTGTTACTTGCTCCTTACTTACGTAAATTTAACAAGTTTACGGTGCCAGACTTTGTCGGCGATCGCTATTATTCTCAGACCGCACGACTGGTAGCGGTAGTCTGCGTGATCTTTATCTCCTTTACCTATGTTGCAGGGCAGATGCGCGGTGTGGGCGTAGTCTTTTCGCGCTTTTTAGAGGTCGATATCAACACAGGTGTCGTCATAGGTATGGCCATTGTATTTTTCTACGCGGTATTAGGTGGCATGAAGGGTATCACCTACACCCAGGTTGCTCAGTATTGTGTCTTAATCTTCGCCTATCTGGTGCCTGCGATTTTTATATCTCTGACCCTGACTAACAATCCCTTGCCCATGTTGGGTCTTGGCAGCACACTCGCCTCCGAACCAGTTTATCTGCTGGATAAGCTCGATGGTTTGACGCAGGAACTGGGCATGACGGCATTCACCGCCGGTAACAAGTCAACTATTGATATGTTCTTTATTACCGCCGCGTTGATGGCAGGTACGGCAGGCTTACCCCACGTTATTGTGCGTTTTTTCACGGTACCTCGAGTCAGGGATGCAAGAATATCGGCTGGATATGCCTTGGTACTGATTGCTTTGCTGTATACCACGGCCCCCGCTGTCGCCGCATTTGCTCGAATAAATATTATCAATGCGATGGATGGCTTGCAGTACGCCGACGCCCCGGAATGGTTTAGCAAGTGGGAAAATAGCGGGTTAATTGCCTGGGTAGACAAGAACCAAGACGGAGAAATTCAGTACCGCGGCGGCGCTGCCGTGGAAAAGAGTCCAGTATATGATATTGGACGAGGGGCGAGCGGTGAGCGTCTACTTACAAACCAATGGACCTCGAGCGACAACGAACTCTATATCGACCGCGACATAATTGTCTTAGCCCATCCTGAGATAAGCCAATTACCCAACTGGGTCGTTGCCTTGGTCGCAGCAGGAGGGCTGGCGGCGGCTTTGTCGACGGCGGCAGGCTTATTGTTAGTGATCTCCACAGCCATAGCCCACGACCTGTTGAAAAAGACCTTTCGACCTGCGATCACCGAGCGTCAGGAGTTGCGTTACGCGCGACTGGCAGCGGCCGTTGCCATTGCCATTGCCGGACTGTTTGGTATCTATCCGCCGGGGTTTGTCGCTGAAGTGGTGGCCTTCGCCTTTGGTCTGGCTGCGGCCAGTTTTTTCCCGGTAATTCTTCTGGGCATTTTTTCAACGAGAATGAACAAGGAAGCTGCGATCAGTGGCATGCTCACAGGTTTGATATTTACCTTCAGCTATATTGTCTACTTCAAATTTGTCAGCCCGGAAAGTAACAATGCAGTCCACTGGTGGTTTGGCATATCTCCCGAGGGCATTGGCAGTCTGGGCATGATTCTAAACTTCATTGTGGCCCTGGTCGTCATGCGGTTAACTCCACCGCCACCTCAGGAAGTTCAGGACCTGGTTCAGCACATTCGAGTTCCACAAGCGAGGCACGTCAGTTAATGAAGAAGATATCTGATCTTATCGCCCAGTATCAGACCGAGGGTATCAAACGTATAAAGTTTGCAGTTTGTGATATCGATGGGGTCTTGCGCGGCAAGTACATCAGCCTGGAAAAATTTATCTCGATCGCCGCTGGTACTTCCGGATTTTGCGACTGCGTTTTAGGCTGGGACGTCGCGGATCAGCTGTATGACAATGCAACTTTTACGGGCTGGCATACCGCCTACCCTGATGCCTTGGTACGATTAGATTTAACGACCGAAAGAAGGCTGAAGGATGAGGGTAATATACCACTCTTTCTTGGTGATTTTGTCACCCAGGACCAGCAGCAGTTACATCCTATTTGTCCGCGTAGTCGCCTCAAGAGCGTGCTGAATAGAGCGAATCAAGCAGGCTTCGGCGCAAAACTGGCATTTGAATATGAGTTCTTTGTGTTTGACGAAACGCCTCATTCAATACGTGAAAAGAACTATCGGAATCTAGTGCCACTGTCGCCTGGAAATTTCGGTTACTCGTTACTGAGAACTAATACACACGCCGACCTGTTTAACGAGTTGATGGATTTTTGTCTGGATCACGACTTCGCTCTTGAGTGCCTGCACTGCGAAACAGGTCCTGGAGTATGGGAGGGTGCGATTACCGTCGATGATGCTCTTGCTGCAGCTGACAAAGCCGTATTGTTCAAGACGCTCGTTAAGGCCTTCTTTCAACGCAAAGGGCTTTTGGCCACTTTCATGGCTAAGTGGTCCATGGACTATCCGGGTCAGAGCGGACATTGTCATCAATCGCTGCAATTTCTGAGTAGCGGTGAAAGCGCTTTCCACGATTCAAGCTCAGCCTATTCGATGAGTCAGTTGCAGAAGTCCTACGTAGCGGGTCAACAAAAGTATATGCGGCAGCTATTAGCAGTCACTTCGCCGACGATTAACAGCTATGCTCGTCTAGTTAAGGGTGCTTGGGCGCCAACAGCTGCAACCTGGGGTGTGGAAAATCGTACCACTGCATTACGAGTGATTCCTGGGTCAGCGAAAAGCCAAAGGGTTGAATTCAGAGTCGGATCGGCTGACGCGAATCCTTATCTTGTTGCTGCGGCGATCCTGGGTGCTGGCTTGCTGGGTATCGAAGAGAGGTTGATTTTAGCCGATCCTGTGGTGGGGGATGCCTATGCCATTCAGGATCATTTACCCTTGGATTCGCAGCTACCGACCAATTTGCGCGATGCTAATCGTGCTTTGGCACAATCTGATGCCGCAAAACAGCTGTTTGGTGAACCGTTCGTTGAGCACTATGTCGCTAGTCGTGACTGGGAAGTAAGGCAGTATGAAAAACAGGTGACCGACTGGCAACTGCAACGTTACTTCGAAATCATCTAACCAAGGCTTATCGAGCGGAGTAAGTATTGAAGATAGGAATTTTAAAAGCAGACACTGTGCTCGAGCAGTTTCAAGACGTTTTTGGCGAATATCCCGACATGGTGGCGCGTGTGCTGAAGGCGGCATCTCAGTCAGAAAACAATGATCATCTTGAATTTATCACCTTCGATGTGGAGCAAGGCCAGTATCCAGAGGATATCAATGACTGTGATGGCTACATCATCACTGGGAGTAAAAGAAGTGTCTATGATGATGAACCTTGGATTCTTCGCTTGCGTGATTTTGTCATAGCGCTGGATCAGACCCGAATACCTACGGTAGGTATCTGCTTCGGTCATCAGCTATTGGCAGCCGCCCTGGGCGGTAAAACCGAGCCAGCTGAAGTGGGCTGGCGGGTTGGCGTACATGAGGCAAAGATACTTTCCGACGCAAGTTTTATGTTACCCGCCGTGAGACACTTTTCTTTGCTCTACTCCCACAAGGACCAGGTGATTGAGCTACCCCCGAGGGCAACCTTGCTGGCGAGCAGTGATCATTGTCCAAATGCCATGTTCAGGATCGGCGATCACATGCTGGCGCTTCAGGGGCATCCGGAATTCCTGAAGGAGTATTCTCGAGGGTTAATGGAAATGCGGCAGGAAATTCTGGGTGCTGAAAAATTTGCAACAGGGATCGCGTCTCTAAACTCAGCTACAGATCAAGTACTGATTGCCAGCTGGATCCTGCAGTTCCTCGCGGCCAGTCGTCCACAGGCGAACGCCTAGGCCGGGTTTAGCGTTGACAGACTATTCCTGGCTATTGCCGCAGTCTCGTGGAGTCAGAGGCTATTGATGCCTTTATAGATTGGTAGTGCGGATGGGTAGTGCGGATGGGTAGTTTGCTGCAGCTTAATCCTTTGATGCCACCGTCAGACCATCCAATTGGCCAAATTCGGTTGTGATTGCTGGCCGCTTAGTGCAAATTTCGGCGTTTGATAACGAAAGGACGATTGACTTGGTTGATAACATGTCTCGCCGGGGCTATGACCCCTTAACCTATTATTTTGAAGACCAGGCGCCGGGTAGCGGAGAAGTGACAAAAGTCGCTGAAGGCTGTTACTGGGCCCGTTTGCCAATGGGTGGACGGCTCAATCATATCAATGTTTGGCTGCTGAAAGATCATGATGGTTGGACAATTGTAGATACCGGATTGAACTCGTCGGAGGTTCAGCGAGACTGGCAAGCCATCTTTAAACAACATCTTGGCGGGCTACCCGTTATTCGAGTCATTGCGACGCACCTTCATGCGGATCATACCGGTAATGCGGGCTGGTTATGTCGACAGTGGAGTTGCGAGCTCTGGATGAGTCGAAGTGATTTTTATATGTGCAAGGTGATGGCTGCAGATGGTCCGGCCGATGTCCCAGATGATGCCATCAAGTTTTACCGCCAGGCTGGGTTCGACGATGCTCGTTTGGACCGATATCGTAGTCGATTTGGACAATTTGGTGCCAATATTACGCCTTTGCCAGCAGGCTACCGGCGAATCAAGGATGGTCAATATCTGGACATCGGTGGTCGTGAGTGGCGGGCGTTGATTGGCCATGGTCACGCCCCGGAACATGTTTGTTTATACTGCCCAGAGCTCAAAATTATAATCGGTGGTGACCAGTTGTTGCCAAAGATTACGCCCAATGTTGGCGTGCAGCCTTCTGAACCACAAGCCAATCCGCTTAAAGACTGGATCAATTCCTGTATTCGGTTCAGGGAGTATTTGCCGCCAGACCTGATGGTGCTGCCGGCCCATGAAAGTATTTATACCGGCGTCCATGAGCGCTTGACCGCGCTGATCGACTGGCATGAAGTTGCGCTTCTGAAGCTCTATGATTTGTGCGCAGAGCCTAAACGGGCAGTCGATGTTTTTCCTGCCTTATTTCGCAGCAAGATCACGGATTGGACGTACTTTCCTGCAACGGGAGAAGCCATAGCGCACCTGCATTGTGCCCTGGAGCGAAGGATGCTCAAAGTGGAAATTGACGCTAAGGGTGTTGCTTGGTGGCGCCAGGCTTAGTGGAAGCGCGGGCTCAACTCACTGTTGAGCCCGCGGGAAACCCAGTTTACTTGGGTGCGAATCGAACGCCTGCATCGACACGAACGGTACTGCCGTTCATCATGCAGTTTTCGTAAATGGCGATGGCCATTTTGGCATACTCAATCGGCCGGCCCATGCGTTTAGGAAAGGCGGCGTCTTTAACTAGGTTTTGGGAAGCAGCTTCTGGAATGCCCTTGGTGATGCCGGTACTGAAAAGGCTCGGTGCGATTGTCATTACTCTAACGCCCATACTGCCCAGATCTCTGGCCATTGTCAGCGTCATCGCCGCGATACCACCCTTGGCGGCTGAGTAGGCGACTTGGCCAATTTGCCCTTCAAACGCTGCGATTGAAGCGGTATTGATAATGACCCCTCGCTCGCCGTCTTCGTTGGGCTCATTGGCGCCCATCTTTTCTGCTGTCAATCGCGAAATATTGAAAGCTGAAATGAGATTGAGATCTATGACCCGTTGAAAGTCAGCCAGGGGGTGGGCCCCATCGCGAGCAACCGTGCGTTTTGCGAGTCCGCCGCCAGCAGTGTTACACACAAAGTGAACAGCGCCCAACTGTGCGACTGCGGCATCGATGGCAGCCTCTGTGCCCTCATAATCCATCACATTACAGGGGTGAAAAGTGGCGCCCAGGCGTTCGGCAACCGCAAGTCCATTGGATGTGGGTAAGTCGAGTATGGCCAGCTTGCCGCCTTTTTCTACCCACATTTCAGCGGTGGCAAGGGCCATGCCCGATGCACCACCGACAATAATTGCACTGTGATCTTTAATTTCCATGGTTCTCTCTTTTTTTCGAGGTTGAGTGGTTGCAAGGCATCACGGAATCACCGGGCGTTGCGGTTTCATGTTGCTAATCCGTCGATAATACTCACCCAGAAGTCCGTTAGACTCAAGCCGTCTTTTGCAGGAATCTGTCGACGCGGGTAGGTTCAGGCATGGCAGATTCTTAATAGCGCCCTCATTAACCCCCTCAACTTTGACGCTAAACAGACGTTCTAGCAGTCTTGACAAGGCCGAAGCTATCGTTCGTCAAGTGACGGAGTGAAGAGGAGTTTGCTGTCATGGTAGCGTCTGAGGTACAGTTCGAGCCTGGCCCGCAAAGCACAGAGTTGTTGAGCATAAAATTGTGGAGATACTGGATTTCTCCCGCAGAATGACCCCGGCGCATAATCCTTCAAGACCTCCGCGAATGACAGGAGGGCGCTCGCTTGACAAGCCTGCGCCACAATAATTTAAAAACTGGAGTAGTAGATATGGTTGGACTAAGGGAAGACCAAGAGGCATTTCGCGAATCGACGCGAACCTGGTTGGAAGAAAATTTTCCGCCGACCTTAAGCGGAAAAGGCGCTGAAATATTTGGCTATGGCGACTATAAGGGGCCATTACAGGAGGATGCAACGTTATGGCAGCAACGAATTGGTGCCAAAGGCTGGGGTACACCGACTTGGCCTAGCCAATACGGTGGTGGCGGCCTTGATCATATTCAGACCAAGATACTGCATGAAGAAATGAGCAGAATTGGCGCTTTCAATCCAATTATCGCGCTGGCCGGTATGGGCGTTACGATGGTGGGTCCGACGATCCTGGAATATGGTACAGAGGACCAAAAAATGCGCCACCTGCCGCCCATGTGTCGAGGTGAAATTCGTTGGTGTTTGGGTTACTCCGAGCCGAATGCGGGCTCTGACTTGGCCTCGCTCGCCACCAAAGCGGAAGATCAGGGCGATTGCTGGGTCGTCAATGGGCAGAAGGTCTGGACCTCAGGCGCAGATATCTCTCAGTGGTGTGGTGCCCTAGTGCGCACCGATAGCAAAGCAAAAAAGCGCGACGGCATCAGTTTCCTGATGCTGAAGATGGATCAACCTGGTATCGAAACACGACCGATCAAACTGATTGCTGGCGCCTCACCCTTCTGTGAGACCTTCTTCACGGATGCGCGGGCCGAAAAGACCGATATGCTGGGTAAGTTAAATGATGGTTGGAGTGTTGGTAAACGCTTGCTGCAGCATGAGAGAGCGAGTCAAACCGGCGCACGGGGTACCGGTGGCGGCAAAGCCGAGGCGCTTCAGGATATGGCGAAACGCTATGTCGGTGCGAATGCGGATGGTCGTCTGAATGATGCGGATCTGCGCATCCGACTCGCAAATCACTTAATGGACGCGCAAGCGCATAGCCTGACCATGAGTCGAATTGCAGCAGAGGCCAGGGGCAATGTTGAGGTCAGTGCTTCGGCATCCATACTGAAAAATTCTGCCACACACATAGCTCAGACCCAATCAGAGCTGACGCTGGAATTAATGGGGCACAATGGTCTTGGCTGGGAGGGTGATGGCTTCAATGATGCAGAGCTTGCCACGGTTCGTAGTTGGCTCTCGGGCAAAGCCATGTCGATCTATGGCGGCTCCTTTGAGGTCCAGAACAACATTATCTCGAAAAATATTTTAGGTCTTCCGGAAAATACCCAGAAGGGTTGATCCTCACAACATTAAGGAAGTCATCAGGATGGCAGCACTTACCGAAGAACAAACAATGATAAAAGACCAGGCGCAATCCTGGGTCAAGGAACAGGCGCCAGTCGCCAAGTTTCGTGCGCTTCGCGACAGCGGCGACAGGCAGGGATTCCATGCCGATACATGGCAGGCCATGGTCGAGATGGGTTGGACCGGTATTATCGTACCGGAGCAGTATGGTGGGTCTGAACTGGGCTACCTAACGTTTGGAATTGTACTGGAGGAAACCGGTAAACAGCTGACAGCTTCCCCCTTGTTGGCATCGGCTCTGGTGGGCGCATCGGCATTACTGTTGGGTGGGACCGAGGCACAAAAGCAGGCATGGTTACCAAAAATTGTCGATGGTAGCGAAATTTTGACCCTGGCCGTTGATGAGGGCTCTAGGCATGCACCGACGGAGATCTCTCTGAAAGCCACAAAAACGGCTGAAGGTTTTAGTCTTACCGGTCGCAAGACTATGGTGCTCGAGGGGGGCGCAGCCTCGGCGTTGGTCGTCGCTGCTCGAACGAGCGGATCTGCCGGCGATAGCGAAGGTATTACACTCTTTCTACTGTCCGCCGGTGCTGCCGGTATTCGCCGTCAGACACTCAAGACCGCCGATAGCCGCGGTTACGCGAATATAGATTTCGATGGCGTAGCAGTGAGTCAGAGCGCGGTTCTCGGTGAAGTAGACAGAGGTGGAGATTTGCTCACAGAGATTCTAGATCGAGCAAGAGCAGGTCTGGCGGCCGAAATGCTGGGTACGGCGTCGCAGGCATTCGCCATGAATCTGGATTATCTGAAAACCCGTGTTCAGTTCGGTCAGGTTATCGGATCCTTTCAGGCGCTGGGTCATAGAGCAGCGATGCTCTTTTCAGAGATGGAGCTGGCTCGATCCTGTGTGGAGGCCGCATTACAGAGTATCGATGCAAACGCCGTCAACCAAGCGCAGTTGTGCTCTCTGTCGAAATTTAAGGCTGGGGCTTTTCTGTACCACATGTCTAACGAGTTGATCCAGATTCATGGTGGTATCGGCATGACGGATGACTTTGATGCAGGCTTCTATCTCAAGCGTGCTCGCGCAGTCGAGGCAGCTTACGGGAATCAGTCCTTTCATCGTAACCGCTATGCGCAGTTGCTTAACTTCTGATCAAGCCTATTTGATCAAGACAGTTGAACAGACGGTTGAACAGACGGTTGAACAAGACTGTTGAACAAGCCAGTTAACCCAGCCCTGTTGCTCAAGCTGAGCTGATCAAAAGTGGCTGAGGTACTAGATCACTTAAGCAAAACGAAATAGCTTGAAGCCAGCGTTGGCCGGCTTCAGGCTATTTCGAGCCCTCAGTTTTTCCTGATATCGACTTAAAATTGAAATTATTTCGCCGTTTCGTAGACTAATGGTCTGATTCATGATGAATGACGCAGGATGCTTCTCGTTGTGGGATAATCATCTCGCTAAATGTGAATCGTCAAGCTGTCATCGCTTTTTAGCGACCAGCTTGAGCGTGATATCGATACTAGAACCAGACGATATGAGGTTGCATGAAAATTCCGAAACGACTCCAGCCATTGCTGGAGGACGGCTTGATCGATGAGGTCCTAGGCCGACTCATGAGCGGTAAAGAAGCCGATGTTTTTATCGTTCGCTGTGGCTCTGAGGTGCGTTGCGCAAAGGTCTACAAGGAAGCCATTAAACGCGGGTTCAAACAGGCGGTTACCTATCAGGAAGGCCGTAAAGTGCGAAATACTCGCCGCGCTCGAGCGATGGAAAAAGGTTCGAAGTTTGGTCGACAGCAACAGGAAGAAATCTGGCAAACTACCGAGGTGGATGCCCTGAAGCGACTCGCCAGTGTCGGCGTGCGTGTGCCTGTCCCCTATAGTTGTGTTGATGGCGTGTTGCTGATGGAGCTGATTGTTGATGCGGAGGGTAACGTCGCGCCGCGACTGAGCGAAGTCGCGCTCACTCGCGAGGAAGCCCTTCGAGATCATCAGGTGATGATGCAGCATGTTGTGCGCATGTTGTGTGCCGGGATGGTGCACGGCGACTTGTCTGAATTTAATGTTCTGGTCAATTCGGAAGGGCCAGTGATTATTGACCTTCCTCAAGTCGTCGACGCAGCGGGTAATAATCACGCTGAGGCGATGCATGCACGAGATGTCAATAATATGACGGGCTACTATGGGCTATTTGCGCCGGAGCTGCTCGAAACTCGATACGCGAAGGAAATGTGGGCTTTATATGAAGCGGGTACGCTGCAACCAAACACCGAGCTGACCGGCGAATTCGAGGAAAGTACAGAGCTGGCGAATGTCGATGCAGTCCTTGCCGAAATAGACGCTGTCAAAATGGAAGAGATGCAAAGGCTGGAACGACTGCAAGCCGCAGCATCTGACTGATTGCCGTTAAGCGCCGACTCTGGCTGCATTCAATCAGGCGGTTGCTGATTATCTTGATCGATTATTGCTTAGTGTGAAGTTTTAAGGTTCGAAGGTTTGAAGGTGTGAAGGTTTGCCGGTAAAAAAGCCAGCAGCCCGGGCGGTATCTCTATACTAGCCGATGAAGACTTATCAATCCGAGTCATTGGAAAGAGGAGCTGTCTGGCCGCTGGTTGAGGAGAACCCGGCGGCGGAGATTTGCTCCAGGTGGCGTCTGATGTCGTCCGGCCACCGCGCGATCTCTAATTTGAAACGTTGCAGGTCGCCAGCAAACAGGGCGCGGTCTGCCTCTTCAAAGCCTGGCTTGTCGCCCGCCATAGCAGTCATAAATCGATGGCTGGCTTCTCTGGCTCGGCGCGTCTGATCAACCTCTACACTCGCCTTGCGAGCCTGATCAACAAGCTTACGTAAGGCGACCGATGCGCCACCGGGTTGTTCACTCAGCCAGTCCCAGTGTCGAGGTAGCAGAGTGACTTCTTTGCCTAGGGCACTTGACTTGGTGGCGCCGGGAGCTTGGCGTCGAGCATCGAAAGAGGTTTGAGGCCGGTAACGCTGAGTGACTTCTGATTCGCTGCCGTTGAGATCCAGGTCGATGAATCGACCTGTCTGATTATTGAATATGACCAGGGGTGTTGAAGGATCGTTGTCAAAGGCGTGTTTGGCGCTGGGTATGATTTCAAGCAGCGTTCCACGAGCGACGATGCTTTCCCTCAAGAATATCACATAGGGTAAGTCCTCCAGACTCGATGCCCTAGATTCAATGTCGGGTGACTCTCGGTTGTCTCGCTCTCCGCACTCGTTACTCAAGGTTCCCTACTCCTAAACGCGACCACGAACAATTGAGGCCTTTAATACGGACTGTTGATTCCAATACCAGGCGCCAGTGCCTACCAGAACGTTAGTGAAGGCCGTCGCGAGGAAGATACCGACGTAACCCCAGTAGGCATTTGCGACGATTGCCAAAGGGATGTAGACGATCACAGTTCGCACAATCGAGATTGTCAGGGCTGGCATCGGCAGGCCCCGCGCATTAAAGCTCGAGCTCGCGATTTGCATGATGCCCATAAAACCGATGCTCAAGGGAATAATGAGGAAAAATGCCGCGGCAACCTCATGGACAATGGGATTGTCGTCAATCTGGGTAACGACCAGGTCGCCGATTAGCATCATCGTTACGAAGGTGACAAGACCCCAGCCCAAGCTAAACCAGTTAGTCAGCAGCAGGGCGCGTTTGACGCGGTCAAAGTGACCGGCGCCCCAGTTCTGGCCAATAAACGGCTCAACAGAGGAGGACGCCGACCAAAGTATCATATGTGCCATCGTTTCAACGCGAGTTGCTACATTATAGCCAGCAACCACCTCATGACCGTGCCCGGCAAGCAGACGAGTGATGATCAGCATCGAAGCAGGCATGACCAGTCCGCTCATGGTCGCTGGACCGCCCACATGCAGGATCGCAGCCCATGAGCCGAATATGCCTTGCAGGGATAGTCGCATCATCCTTGATCGATATAACAGTATGCTGTAAAGGGCGATGCTCCAGACCCTTGAAATCACATAAGCCCAGGCTGCACCGGCGATACCCATTTCGGGTATGCCAAACCAGCCAAAGATCAGCACTGGTCCGAGTAATATTTGGACCAAGGAACCTGTAGTCATGATGATGCCCGGGCTTGCGGCGCTGCCTGTTGCGCGCAACAAGGTTGAACCGACCATGGACAGCACGAAGAAGGGCACTCCCAGCATGTAGACTCGAAGATAATCGGTCGTCATCTGAAGCACTAGCCCTTCTGCGCCGAGACTGCTGACTATAGTATCGGCAAAAATGGCTGCCAGCATGCCCAACACACAGCCGACGACAATGGCCAAAATTTGGGCGTGTGTAACCAGTAGTGTCACTCTCGCCTTATCACCTGAACCCATGGCTCGGGCTATGACGGATGAAGCGCCGGAGCCGATGCCACCGGCAAAGGCGAATAGAGTGATGGTGATGGGAAAGGCAAATCCCATGGCCGCGAGCGCTTCTGTGCCAACTATGCCCAGATAGATCGCCTCGGCGAGCTGGGCAATGTTCATCGTGACTGTACCCATCGCCATAAAGGACCCCAGACGAATCAGATGTCGACCAACCGGACCGTTAGTAAACCCGACTCTTGGGCCAGGCGCGGCTGCCGGTATGGCGACCGCAGCGGCGCCGGTGGCAGTGGGTTGAGCATCATCAGCGCGGTTGTCAGTCATCTATAGAAGTTCCACTGGATCATTTGGTTCGTCTGGCATAATACACTCAAACTTGTCGAGAAAGCGTGCCAATCGCTTTCTTTTCCGGTCGCAGGATACTGCCAGATCAAACCTATCACTCGTGCCAGCAGATGCATGCTGTAGCTCAAATCACTAAACCAATACTGCTTTCGTCGATTCCAGGTGTAACTGGCTACCGCACCAGGGGTTAGCGTCACAAATGACTTCATTGAGTTCTACGCCCAGACCCGGTTCGGTAGATACGATGACATGGCCTTCCTGCCAGTCGATTTTTTGGGTTAGTAGTTCGGCATGAAAACCGTCCCAGGTCTTGATCGACTCAAGGATAAGGAAGTTGGGTAAGGTGGCTGCAACCTGGATATTAGCTGCTCCAACAAGTGGGCCACAGTAGCAATGCGGGGCGATTTGAATCTGATAGGATTCAGCATGCGCGGCGATTTTCTTGGTTTCGAGTATGCCCCCCGAGCGGCCTGTATTCGGCTGTAAAATCGCTGCAGCACGAAGCTCGATGACCCGTGCGAACTCAGCACGAGTGGTCAGACGTTCTCCGGTAGCAATCGGAATCGAGGTGAAGTTGGCAACCTGCGCCATTACTTCTGGCATGTCTGGTGGAACGGGCTCCTCAAACCACAAAGGATCAAAAGCCTCAATAGCCCGTGCCATGCGCCGAGCACCAGCCGCTGTAAATTGCCCATGAGTGCCGAATAGGATGTCAGCGCGATTGCCAATCGCTTCACGTACTGCTCTGCACATGGCTGTGGATCTCTCAAGATCTTGCAGGCGTGGCATATGACCATCATAAATTGTATAGGGACCCGCAGGATCGAACTTGATGGCAGTAAAGCCCTGGTCGACACAGGCAACGGCTGCTTCGGCGGCCATGGTCGGATCGTTGTAAACGTTGCGAGAGTCTGCACCTTCTGCTTCGTCAGGGTACACGCTGCCTGACTGTGGATAAAGATAGGTATAGGTGCGCAGCGTCTCGTGTACTCTGCCGCCCAGTAGATTATAAACCGGCTGGCCAGCTTCCTTGCCGATAATATCCCAACAAGCCATCTCGAGCGCAGAGACACAACCCATCATGGTAATGTCAGGTCGTTGCGAAAAGCCGGACGAGTAGGCGTTGCGAAAAAACGTCTCGATATTGTGTGGATCTCGTCCAAGAAGATAGCGGAAAGCGACATCTTCGATCAATTTGGCCGTCAGATGAGGATCGAAGGTAGCATTGTAGGCCTCACCAAAGCCAGTGACGCCCCCATCGGTCACGAGCTTGACGAAAATGAAGTAACGCCCCCCAGTTTGTGGTGGCGGGTTGCCGACGACCCATGTCTTGATATCTTGAATAACCATGCCACTCTCCGGTAGAACCTTGACCTAAAAGAGCTCAGTCAAAGACGATGACGTTGCGCTTGACCATGCCTGACTTGACCTCAGCAATCGCTTTATTAATTTCTGTTAGCGGATAGGTGTTGGAGATCAGTTCGTCCAGCAGTAGTTCACCCTGTTGGTAGGCCTGAACGAGTCGCGGAATGTCGTGGGAGATCACCGCCTCGCCCATTTTTGAGCCGATAACCCTTTGGTTCCAGGCGGCGAGAGTACCTGGGTCATAGGCTGCCATGACGCCGGTAGGTGGCATGCCGACGACGACGACCGTACCATTTTTGGTGATGTAGCTAAAAGCCTCGTTGAATGCAGCGGGCGCACCCACCGTGACAAAGACGAAGTCAGCTCCACGCCCAGCGGTGAGAGTGCTCACCTGTTTCACGGCATCTTCCCTGGTTGAATTGATCCCGTGAGTTGCGCCGAAGTCTCGCGCGTCACTAAGTTTGTTCTCTGACAGATCGATGGCAATGATCATGGCGGCGCCAGCATGGGCTGCACCCTGAATGGCATTTAATCCTACTCCGCCGCAACCGACGATAATGACATTTTGTCCTGGCTTGACCTTTGCGGTGTTGACCACAGCACCAAATCCCGTGATGACACCGCAGGCCAGAAGTGACGCGCTAGCGAATGGCAGTGACTTGGGTATCTTCACCATCTGGCTATGGTGTACCAGAATTCGTTCTGCAAAAGCGCCGGTACGCATAGATTGATAGACGGGTCCTCCGTCTTTAGCGGTGATGGGACCCTGCTCGTCAAGGTCAAATCGTGTCTCACACATCACCTGGCTACCTTGGTTACAATAGTGACAGTCGCCGCAATACCGAATCAAGGTGACCACCACATGATCGCCTGGTTTAAGGTGCTCGACGCCTGTGCCTATGCGAGAAACAATGCCCGCTGCTTCATGGCCAAAGACGGCAGGCAACTCGCCGCCCCAATGTCCCTCGGCAAAAGTAATGTCAGAGTGGCAAATGGCACAAGCTTTGACCTCGACCTCCACCTCGTCCGGTCCTGGATTAGCCAATCTAATATCCTCGATGACCAGAGGCTGACTAAATGCATGGCAGACAGCTGCTTTCATGGAATGTTTCGCTCCCGTTTTGCTACATTGCGATTGGAATACAGTATCTGTCAGGGATAGTCACTGCGCATCGACCTGAGAATCTGATGCCTTCAGAAGGATATTGAGGGTCTCCTCTTGAAATTCGATGACGTCACCGGAGAGTATTTTCTTACTCTTTTGAGTTTCAACCTTACCATTCAGCCGAACCTGGCCGTCGCTAATGACCAGTTTGGCCTCTCCACCGGTCCCCACCAGGCCCTCAAACTTGAGAATTTTGAACAGTTCAATGGGCTGTCGATTGATTTCTACTATGCGTGATGCTGGGATGATGGTGACTCCAAAAGGTGTAACGGGCGAGAGAGAAGTAAAGCTAATGGCATGATTTTTATTGACTCGGCCAGAGCCAGGCAGCGCCTCGTACGCCACTCGAGTCGCCGTGCCGAGCTTGCAAAAGACGGGTATTGATATGATCCGAAAACACATAGCGCGGCAGGTAGCCTGGTACCACGTCATAAAGCGCCTGAATATTTGACATGCCGCCACCTAAGACAATGACCGCAGGGTCGAGAATATTAATGATTGTCGATAAGCCCAGCGCCAGGAGATTGCAATACTGGTGGAACAGTGCAGTAGCCGGTGGGTCACCCCGCGTAATGAGACCAGCGATATCGATGGAGCCAAGCTGAGTCCCTGTAAGCGCGAGATAACTACGTTCAAAGGCAGGTCCCGAGAGCCAAGTTTCGACACAGTCAGAACGGCCGCAATAACAGGCTCGTTGTTGATCAATGACGGGCAGATCGTTCTCTGGCATCGGCTGATAAGCCGACAACGGCAAAGGGTTATGGCCCCACTCGCCGCTGATGGCATTGATGCCTTGCAGCAGTCGTCCGTCGTAGACCAGGCCACCGCCGACGCCGGTTCCGAGGATGACCCCAAAGACTGAGTGAGCCCCCGCGCCGGCGCCATCGCTGGCTTCAGACAATGCAAAACAGTCAGCGTCATTAGCGATTCTTACCCTACGCTGGATAAGCGCCTCAAGGTCCTCCCGCAGAGGTTGGTGGTTCAAACAGGTGCTGTTGCAATTTTTTAACAGGCCGGTTTCAAACGAGACGGCGCCCGGCGTGCCTATGCCAACAGGCGTGGTTGCATCAAGGGCGTGTTTTTTCTGCAGTCCATCAATGAGGCCGGCGATACTCGCCAGTGTCGCCTGATAGTCGCTCTTGGGGGTTGCGATTCGTGCACGGTCAAGAATCAGACCTGTATCAGTCAGGACGATGGCTTCGATTTTGGTACCACCGAGGTCGATGCCTATTCTCGGCGATTTGCTGGGTTGCTCGCTCATCATCGCATGTTATCACAGCACCAATTAAAGGCGGCACTGTCTCGATTGCAGCGATGGCTGTAAACGGCTATTCGCCGTAGGCCGCGCGCCTATAACGAAGCATCTTGCCGCTACCGATACCCGTATGTTGACCTTTATGGAACGCAATCTGGCCATTAACGATGACCGTGTTGATGCCGATGGGTTCTTGCTTAGGGTCATCGTAGGTCGCTTTATCGATCACGATGTCAGGATCAAACAGCACCAGGTCAGCCCAATACCCCGTTTCAATCTTTCCCCGTTCTACCAGGCCGAAAGTTTGTGCGGCTAAAGAGGTCATTCGACGTACTGCCTCAGGTAGAGTCAAGATAGCATCTTCTCTCACATATTTACCTAACACGCGGGGGAAGGTGCCAAACAGGCGAGGATGGGGTCGGCCATTCAGGTCTGGAATACCGTCAGAACCCACCATCATGTCAGCATGACGTAGATTAGTGGCGATATCTTTTTCATCAATAATAAAATGAATACAAATGGTGCGATCGCCTTTTGGGGCGGTAAGAATCGAGCGAACCAGGTCGGTGATATCGACAGCCTGGTCCCGCGCAATATCGATCAGCATGCGTCCTTCATAGTCTCTGAAGGCAGGGCAGCTAGCGATCCGAATTACTTCGGCAAAGTCCCGGCTGATATTAGCCAAGTTGAAGTATTCAATCATTCGGCCGCTGCCTGCTGTATACGGGTAGACGTCGAGTGTGACACGTTGACCTCGACTCAGTGCTTCGTCGACTTTAGCCAGAGAGTCCTTAATTTTCCCCCAGTTCTGTTTCCCAGCAGACTTGTGATGAGAAATATGCAAATGCACATCACTCTCAAGACCAATTGTCAGGCTCTCGTCGATAGCCTCTAATAATCTGTCACCTTCGTTACGCATATGGGTGGTATAAAGTGCGTCAGTCGCTTTTGCAGCTTTCGCCAGGGCGATAATTTCTTCGGTTTGGCTCCACTTTCCGGGTGTGTAAATAAGTCCTGAGGAAAATCCGCAGGCGCCCTGCTCAATTGCCTGCTCAACCAATCCATACATGTGCTGCATTTCTTGTGGGGTTGGCGCCCGTTTTGCCATACCCATCGCGATAGCCCTAACCGTATTGTGACCTACTAACATCATGTTGTTGATCCCGGGTTGCTTGGCCATCACTGCTTTGAAATAGCCGTTCAAGTCACTAAACCCGGCGTCCAGGCCTGCTAATATGCCGCCACTCGCGCGTCCCGCGTCAATGTTTGGGTCTGCCGGAATAGCGCTGAAGCCGCAGTTTCCTGCGACAACAGTTGTAACGCCCTGAGCGAGCTTGAAAGCCATGCCTGGATGGCGAAAAAAAGCGCCATCGTCATGGGAGTGAGTGTCGATAAAACCAGGTGCAATGTGAGCACCTTGGCCGTCAATTTCAAGCTTTGCCCGGCCGGCAGAGCCTACAGTTTTAATTCGGCCGTCCTGTATTTCCAAGTCTGCAGCAAATGCCTCACCGCCTGTGCCGTCAAGTACCTTGACGTTTCTGATGCTGATATCTGTCATGCCGTCTTGTCCTTTATCGAAATAATTATCGAACGAGTTGTCGAAATTTCTATTGAACCGATTGTCGACTTATCGAGCGCCAAGACAAGCGGAATGAATCAATAATCCTTAAATGCCGTAGCGAGCAGGCGATATGCGCAACCATTCGCCAATTTTCTCACCGATCATAATGCAGGTCAGGTTAGTATTCGCCCTGGGCACAAACGGCATGATGGAGGCGTCGGCGACAACGAGATTGTCAATGCTATGACAACGGCCAAATTGGTCGACGATCGCGCCGGGATCTGCCTTGGGCCCCATTTTCACTGTGCCGCAGGGATGGTAGCCGCTGGCGGAAAATTTTCGAACCAGGGTGTTGAGACCTTCTGCGTCAGAGCCTCGAGCCGGATCGGGAAATACGACTGCCTCTATCATGTCAGCCAGCGGACCCGTCTTGGTGAATCTCAAAATATCCTGCAGGCAGGTGACCAGTCGGTCAGCGTCACGGCTGTCCTCGCAAAAATGATTATCGATAATGGGATGGACCTGTGGATCCGCCGATGCCAGACGCACCTCACCTCGGCCATATTGGTATTCGACGACGCCAGCAATCGCGAATCGCGGCGGATCCTGGCGACCACCGGCAAAACTTAATTGTTCGATCTGAAGGTCATTGCGTTTGTTTGAACCTGCACAGGTGTAACGCAAAATGGTTTGAATGATCGGGTCATCATGATCAATGCGGATGCCCGGCTTAACATTGGCGACGATAGATAGGGCCGGATGATCACTCAAATTCTGGCCGATCGCGGGAATATTTGCGATGACCGGAATACCCAGTTGGTTGAGTTGTGCAGATGAACCGAGACCGGAACGCATCAATATTGCTGGCGACATGATGGCGCCAGCGCTAAGGACAATCGTTTTAGCAAACAACTTCTCGGTCTCACCTGCGGCATTTTCAACCTCAACCCCTACACAGGTTTTATTCTTGATCAGCAGGCGACGAACGTGAGTCTTGGCGCGAATCGTCAAATTTGGTCTTAGCCTGGCTGGCGCAAGATAGGTCAAGGCGCTGGATACTCGCAGTCGACCGATCTTGTTCATCGGTTGGGGCCCAGCACCAGACCCGTCTGGATCGTTAGCATCGGGACAGTCGTTGTAGCCAAGTTGTTGAGCCGTCGCCAGAAAAGCCTGATGCTGGGGCAACAATTCGTCGTGCGGATAACGTCGAATGGAGATAGGCCCAGCATCGCCATGGTATGCCGCATCCCCGTAGTCGAGATCCCGCTCAAGCCGATTAAATGCAGGCAACACCTTATTCCAGGTCCATTCGCTGTTGCCAAGGTCAGCCCACTCGTCGTAGTCCTCGGGGATCCCTCTCAACGCTATCGTGGTATTAACCGAGCTCGAACCTCCGGTTACTCGACCTCGAGGAAAGGGCGAAGTGCGAGAAGCGGTCGGATTGTACTTGAGACCCCAGTCGTGGGCTGAATAGGAGTTATTGTGACTATTGATGATATCCCTGGGTGTACTACTGATATCGCTGTAGTCAGGGCCAGCTTCGACCAACAGGATGTTCAGATTTGGGTTTTCAGACGCTCTGGCGGCAATGGCTGAACCACTGCTGCCGGCGCCAATAATCAGAATGTCGTACATAGGATAGGTCACCGATAATTGATGCACTCTATTGTGCATGTAACCGGGTCCTTGACGCCAGACTTCAGTCGAGGGGCGCCGGCCAAGTTCGGATTGGATGAGAAGGTCAGTGGGATGATGCGCAAACAGATGATTGACAGCGAGTCGTCGAGACTTCTTTTTTAGCTTTCATAGAATACATTCCCGTCTGGGCTAGCAGACATTCGGTACTGTTGAGTTATACTCGGCGTTCAATTGGGGAGGAGACAAAGGCATGAACGGAGCCGAGAGTTTAGTAGCGACTTTGATTAACAACGGTGTTGAGGTCTGTTTTACCAATCCTGGGACCTCGGAAATGCACATGGTGGCTGCCATCGGCAAGACTGACGGCATGCGCTCAATCCTCGGTCTGTTCGAGGGTATTTGCACCGGTGCTGCAGATGGTTATGGGCGGATGGCAGGCAAACCCGCCTGTACCTTGTTGCACCTAGGTCCCGGATTGTCGAATGGCTCGGCGAATTTACACAATGCTAAGAAAGCTAACTCTCCAGTAGTGAACTTGATCGGCGATCATGCGACCTATCATAAGAAATACGATGCACCGCTGACGTCGGATATCATTGGACTGGCCCAACCGATTTCTCATTGGGTTCGAACGACTGAGACTGCGGCAGATTTGCCAAAGGACGCAGTCGATGCCGTTGTCGAGGCGACGACAGGGGCGGGCAGAATTTCGACGCTGATTGTGCCAGCAGATTGCGCCTGGAACGACTCAGTCGAGCCTCTAGCTCGGCAAACAGCGCCCGCGCCAGGCGTTGTTGATGAAGCCGCTATAGATCGATCGGTAGAGCTGTTAAAAAATGGTAAATCCAGCATGCTTTTGTTGGGGAACATGGCTTTGACCGAGTACAGTCTGGAGCTGGTCAACAAGATTTCTCAGGCAACCGGCGCTCGAGTGTTCTGTGATACCTTTTTTACCCGTATGCCACGAGGTGAGGGTCGCTGCCAGATAGAGCGTCTGGCTTATTTCGCAGAACAGGGCGTTGAACAGATCAAAGACGTTGAGCAGTTGATTATGGTGGGCACCAAGGCCCCAGTAGCCTTCTTTGCTTATCCAGGTAAAGCCAGCGAGTTTTATGCCCCTGATAGCGTCCTCCACACGCTGGCAGGGGTTGACCAAAACGCGGAGGATGCTCTTGAACGATTAGTGGCTGCAGTGGGTGCCGATGGGTTTCAGCCGATCAAAAATAAGCTGAACAAGTCGCCGAAGGGTGTGGATGAGTTAACCCCACGAACGGTGGCCATGAGTTTTGCACATTACTTGCCGACCCACGCCATTGTTGTGGATGAAGGCGCGACCGCTGGTGGCGGCTGTTATCCCAGCTCAGCTCAGTCAGAACCACACGATTGGTTAACGCTAACAGGCGGCTCGATAGGATTTGGTTTGCCCACCGCGATTGGCGCTGCCGTCGCTTGCCCCGACCGAAAAGTGGTCTGTGTCCAGGGAGACGGCGGTGCCATGTATACAATTCAGTCGTTATGGACCATGGCGCGAGAGAATCTGGATATTTGTGTCATTATCCTCGCAAATCGAAAATATCAGATATTACAGATTGAGCTGGCCCGGGTCGGAGCTCAGTCGATGACAAAGAAGACACTGGATATGCTGGATATTGGTAACCCTGACCTGGATTTTGTTCAGCTATCTCAAGGTATGGGTGTGAAGGCTTCTCGAGTCACGACTATTGACGATTTCAATGCAGTGTATGGTGCGGCCATGCGGACCTTCGGCCCGCAACTGATTGAGGTTGTTCTACCCTAGTGAAGGCGTGGCTAGACTTAGGTAGCTAAGCGGCGGGGGAGGGCTTTGGTCATATAAAAGTCGTCCATGTAGAAGCCAAGCCCAATGTGGTTAAAAGTTGATCGTGAAATGATGAAACCATTCCGGCGATAAGCTTTAATCGCACGGGTGTTGTGCTTGTTGACATTGAGCGCCAGGGTCGAGCAGCCCTGGTTCTCGCACAAGCTTTCCACGTGACTCAAAAGCATTGAACCGATTCCTTGTCCATGAAATGCTGACCGAAGATAGAGCTTGTGCAGCGCTGCGGCTCGGTCCGCTGTGGAAACAGCGTTAGGAACTGCGTTAGAAACTGCGTTAGAAACAGTTTTAGAAAAAGTAGTGCTGTAGGCGCTAAAACCAGCAGGTTGGTCGTCAATGTAGAGTAGATGGTAGCGAATTCCCTCAGTGACGTCCTGCGATAATCTGTCGATTGAATACCCCTGATCCAACATGTAACGCACCTGGCGGTGGCTGATAATGCCCGGGTAGTGTTCAAGCCAGATTTCGTGCGCTAACGCTTGAACTAGTATCAAGTGTGCGTCGCCATTAGCTGGTAGAATATGCAAGGAAAGTCTTCGCTCCAGGTTTGAGGTGGTAGATAAGGCTTTAGAGTGAGTGGCAGCCAGTGAGGGAGCTCGCGAGTGCCTAGGAAATGCTGACTAACAATGACTAAGAAAGCAGAAATAGTATCATGGATTTTATGAAATCGAGTGCCAGGGACAATGCGCTAAACGCCCTTGAAAACCAAGTCTATGACCTGGTGGTTATCGGCGGTGGTATCACCGGCGCTGGTATTCTTCGAGAGGCGGCTCTGCGTGGGCTTTCCGTCGCGTTATTGGAAGCTGCGGATTTTGCAGCAGGGACCTCCAGCAAGTCGACCAAGTTAATTCATGGAGGGTTGCGCTATCTGGCTATGGGTCATATTCATATAGTTCGAGAGGCAGCCCTGGAGCGCAAGCGCGTTAATCAGCTGGCACCACATCTTGCTGAGCCACAATGGCTGATGGTGCCGACCAGTAGTTACTTTGAATACTTGAAGTACCGTGTCGGAATCTCCGTTTATGAAAGGCTCGGGCAGGTAAACGTCTCAGACCGACACTTTAATCTTGCAGCCGATGAGCTTAAGGCCTTTGAACCTGTACTTGATGTCGCGGCATTTCCAAGAGCTAGCGTATATCGAGAGTATTTAACCGATGACGCCAGATTGGTAATAGCCAACATTCGAGCCGGTATTGATGCGGGTGGAGTCGCCGCCAACAAGCTTGCAGTCACAGGAGTCCTCAAGGACCAAGGTCGAGTCTCAGGTGTTCAGGCAAGATGTACAATCTCCGGGCGAGAAATAGTCGTCAAGGCGAGGGGCGTCATTAATGCTGCCGGTCCCTGGGTTGAGCAAGTATGCTCTTTGGACGCCATCAGCATGCCAAAGGCGATGGTTTTATCAAAGGGCGTCCACCTGGTCATTCCCCACGCCAAGCTACCCCTCGAACATATGGTGTTCACCCAAAGCCTGGATCAACGACCTGTATTTGCTATCCCCAGGGGTGATGTTGTCTACATTGGCACAACCGATTCCGTCTACCAGCCGGGCGCGAAAATCTGGCCAGAGGTATTGCCTGAGGAGATTCGTTATCTGTTAGAGCCGATTCAGCGTTATTTCGGCGTAAGACTGACTCAGGCGGATTGTCTGACGACCTGGGCAGGATTGCGACCGCTCATCTATGAGGCAGGAAAATCTTCCAAGGAGATCTCGCGCAAAGACGAGGTCTGGATCAGTGCTAGTGGTCTCATCACAATTGCTGGTGGTAAATTGACGGGATATCGCAAGATGGCCGAGGCGGCAGTAGATGCTGCTGCGGACTTGATCGGCTTTGCAGGGACTCGCTCAGCCGGCGATACACCTCTACCCGGCGGTGATTTCACTGGCAGCATTGACGACCAGGTACTGCATCTCACTCAGCGGTACCCGATGAACGATGGTGCGGCACTCCGACTCGTACGGTTGTATGGCGCTGAGGCCTCACAAGTGCTGGCGCTTGGCGCAGAGCTGCTAGTTTCAGGTGGAAGTTTGCTTGCCGGCGAAGTTGCTTGGGCTATGCAGCAGGAGGGGGCGCAGAGCCTTGAGGATGTTCTTTACCGCCGAACGCGTACCGCGCTCTACCAGCCTCGAGAAGCCGCATCAGTAGCATCGCAGGTGGCTGCCATGATGGGTGCTGAGTTGGGCTGGTCCGATGCGAAAAAAGCTCAGGAAATAGCCCAGATGACCGCTCTGTTGGCTGCGGATACAGAGTCGCTGGTATCTGTCGCGGCTTAAATTACCGCAATCTTCATTGAGCGAAAACAAAGCATGTCTAATCTTAGTTTTCTCACTCGCTTTCTCAGAGGAATAGCGATTTTGTGTTAAACTAAATCGTCAAAAAGACGACGATAAATTAAAAGCGCAGCGCTGGCTTCAGAGATCAGATCCCTAAGCAGCCATGAAAGCTAACACAGTGAAAACATTGGCCAAAACAGTGGCCAGCTGAAGAGCAGGCGACGTAGTCGCTAAAAAAAGAGCAACGAAATAACTTGATAAGAGATAGGATTTGCCAAGCCCTGCCGGCTGGTCAAGATTGATGTTCGTAGTATCGGCCACATGTTACCGGTTGATCCGCGGTATGCAAGTTGGCGAGACCTGCTGAGTTAAATGTAGTATGAGTCAAGGCTTCTTGAGTAGATCAATTCGACGCTGGGTACAGGTAGCATCTCTGACGCTATGTTTTGTTATGGCATGTGTCGCAACGGCTGCTGAAAATCTCAATCCAGAACTGCTCTACCAACAAGCTAAAGAGTTACTCCAGAAAGGGCAGGCTGATCAGGCTTTTGCCTTGCTGGCAGCTCAGGAAGGAGTGCTGGCTGGCGATGATTCGTATGATTATCTACTGGGTGTTGCAGCGCTGGACTCGCAACAGGCTGGCGAGGCGATCTTTAGTTTGCAACGTCTAATAGCGCGTAAGCCAGATTTTTCAGGCGCCAGACTGGAGTTAGCTCGCGCTTATTTTGAGGTGGGCGACAATGAGCTGGCTCGAACTGAATTTGCGCGAGTGCTCGCTGAGAACCCGCCGCCGAATGTCATAGCCGCAGTGACTGACTATCAAGCAGCAATTGATGCGCGAAGCAGCGCCTACAAAACCACAGTACAACTTTATCTCGAGGCTGGCGCTGGTTACGACGGCAACGCACTCTCGGCGACAGACGAGCAGATCTTTTTAGGTTTCCAATTAGCAGAAAGTAACTTGGCTCAGTCATCAGCTTTTGCCAATACCGCGTTCGGTGGGTTTATCAACAAGCCCCTGACCACGGCCTCTGCGTTGCTCTTTACGGGTCGACTCGATCACCGATCAACGCCTTCTACGCACTTTATTGACGCCTCTAACCTTGATCTGGGCGTTGCCTGGAACTGGAACGAAGGTGATAACAACTTTTCATTGGCGGCGAATAACCTGTTTTCGTTCCTTGCTCGAGAATACAGTCGGCGTGACACTGGGCTCACAGCTAATTACCTTCGCCAGGTCAACAAAAATTTGCAAATGGCGGCCTTTGCTCGCGCAGCAATTAGTCGATTTAATGGTGCGGCACTGAGTGTACGTGATGTTAATCAGACGATGTTTGGCGTCAGCGCAGTCCGTTCGTTTGCAGCCTCTCAGCTAAGTTTGTCCTTCACTAAAAATGCCGACACTACCGTAGACAGTACATCGCCATTTTCTACAGATGGATTTGCTGTGACTCTCAGCAGCAGCTGGTTCAGGTCGGGAGGAGTGCAGTATGTATTTGATGCTAATTTTTCTAGAACAGATTACGACGACCCCTATTTTGGCTTCACTCGTCAGGATGATACCTATAGTTTTACCGGCAGTGGTATTTGGCCTGATTTTCCAGCCAAAAAGTGGACTATGACTACGCGAGCCAACTACAGTTTCAAGCACTCCACCGTCAGCCTGTTTCAATTCGACAGGCTCGAGGTGGGTGTATCCTTTCGCAAGATTTTCGATTAAGGGCGCTTGAGAGTGATGAAGAAAAATTGGCTGCCCGTGTTGTCACTACTAGTGCTGAGTTTGCTGTTACAGGCATCTCCCACTTGGGCGAAAGTCGGCAAGGTGATTTATACCATTGGTATGAACAATGTAGAGAGGCCGGCTGTAGAGCCTCTGAAAAAAGACAGTCTACTGAATGCCGGTGATGTCATCGTGACCGGCCCAAAAGGATATGCCCAATTGTTACTGGATGATGGCAGCAAGATCGCCATTCGACCTGCATCTCGCTTTGTTATTGAATCTCTGGAGATGCCGGCTACAGATACAGAGCCAGCCATTGGTGAAGGTAAGCTTGTGCGAGCCAACTTTACTTTGGAAAAGGGTGGGTTTCGAACGATCACAGGTCGAGTCGCGAAGCGTGATCCGAGTGCCTATCAAGTATCAACACCCTCGGCCGTTATTGGTGTGCGCGGCACGCTTTATTCCGCTCGAATGTGTACAGCTGACTGCTCGAGCGGAAGTGCAGATGGCCTTTACGTCGGGGTTTCGAATGGTGTTGTGACTCTTGAAAATGCTGCGGGTACCATAGATCTGGCCAAGAATCAGTTTGCTTTTACCGCTGACTTCAACTCTCCTCCGGAAAAACTCCTCGCGCCGCCAGAAAGCTTGAACGATGAAGGAATTGACCTGGTTGAGGAGGAGGCTGAGGAAGAGTCCAGCGATGAAGAGGAGGGTGCTGCAGAAGAGGAAGAGCAGGCAGAAGAAGAACAAGCAGAGGAAGAACAGGCTGCTGAAGAAGAGCAGGCTGCTGAAGAAGAACAGGCTGCTGAAGAAGAGCAGGCTGCTGAAGAAGAACAAGCTGCAGAGGAAAGTTCGTCAGAAGACGATTCTGCGAGTGAGGAAGAGCAGGCGGGCGAGGAATCCGCCGGTGATGATGCGGCAGCGGAACAGGACAGCGAACAGTCCAGTGAGGAGTCATCAAGTGACAGTGCCTCAGGTGATGATTCATCAAGTGAGAGTGCCTCAAGTGATGACGCCAGTAGCGAGAGTGCCTCAAGTGATGACGCCAGTAGCGAGAGTGCTACCAACGAGAGTGCTTCCAGCGATGGCGCTTCAAGTGACGATGCTTCGGGTGGCAGCGCGACAGACACCAATACCTCTAGTGACAGTGCTGCGAGCGACAGCTCGACAACCGCAAGCAGCTCAACAAGCGAAAGTGGGTCGTCCAGTACTGGAACCAGTAGCACCGATTCTACTAGCGCAGGAAACTCCAGCTCGGCAGATTCGGGCAGCGCAGCCACCGCAGGGACGGGCACTAGTGGTGCAGAAGCTGGTAGTTCGTCAGTTGTCAGTACTGCTAGCTCGCCAGCCCCGACTAGCACGGTTTCAACTAAGGCGACGACCGCTGTTGTCGCGCCTGCTGCTACTGTAGAACCGCCGCCACAGGACATCGTTGTTGCTGACTCCTCCGGTCAAGCCGTTAACATTACTGCCGGCGTTGCTGCATCGACTCCTAGAGGCTTGGCTTTTGTGGATTCATCGGGAGCGGTAAGTACCAATGCGATCAGCGAACGGATGAGCTTTAGCACAAACAGCAACTTGACCGGCTTCAGCAATAATAAAACCAGTGTGGCGCAGATCTACCAGATAGGTACGGCGACCAACAAGAACACCGGGTTTGACTCTGTCAGCAGTCTAAAGTGGGGACGATGGTCGCAGGGTGTAGCGACCCAGGTAAACAACAGTACTGGAGTCAGCAGTAACCTCGATTTAAGCAGGGCGAGTTTGCACTGGTTGATAGCGCCTATTACAGCGCCAGCGCAAGTTATTACAGGATCGGCAAGTTATGTATTAGTCGGTAATACAGATCCGACGAATGATATCGGCGGAGTCGGTGTTCTAGGTTCGGCTAATCTGACTGCAGATTTCACTAACTCTACAGTCAATTCTACTGTGCAACTTGGTATCGCTAATCAGGTTTGGCGTGCACAAGGTTCCGGAACCATAACTACGAATCTTTTCAGCGGCTTGTACAACACAGTCACAGTAAACGATGTTTTGGGTGGTGCGGGTACATTTAGCGGTATGTTTACGAATTATGGTGCTGGTTTGCCGCAGGCAGCTGGGCTCTCATATCAGTTGACTAATAATGCTCAGAAAGTTTCAGGGGTAGCGGTGTTTAGGGCGGTTACAACTGCGCCGTAGTAGAGCACGAAATAGCGGGTTTAGAGTCAAATTGGATGAAGGGTCTTGGGACTAAAGGCAGGCGACAGTGCAGCTTAGCGTTGATTTTTTCGACGCTAACGATGTTGTCGGCTTGCGGCGGTGGAGGTTCATCGGCACCTATTGTGCCGGAAGTATCCACCGTGCCTGTCAGCCAGACAATTCCTCGGTCTTCGGTAGTCGCCGAAACTCAAGTGATTAGCGGTGCCGCCACCAAGGGTCCCATAAGCAATGCGACGGTCGCTTTCTACGAGATTGATGCTTTCGGGTTTGCGCTCGGCGAGGCACTGGCAACCACAACGACGGATACTACTGGTAATTTCACAATTACTTTGCCGTCTACGACCTCCCCTGTCTTGGTCGAGACTCGAGGCGGAGCTTTTATAGATGAATCTGATCAGGAGACTGATGCGTTACTGAGACGCCAGATCACCCTGACTGCATCTCAGGGCTTTAGATCAGTATTGCCAGTTGGCTCCAGCACAGTTGCCGTGACCCCGTTTACCGAGGCGCTGGTGGACTTGGTTCGCAATCAGTCTCGAACCACTGGTGATTTCCTCGACAAGTTTGCTGATACAACAGCGGAGTATAACACTGCCATAGGCCTTGATGTGTTAACTACAGTTCCAGCTAATCCCATCGCTCCTGGTGCAACGGCGACCGCCGGAGCCAGTCAGTATGCATTGCTCTTGGGTGCTGTGGCCAACACAGCCAATAATGCTGCAATTCAGTTAGGTATGGCAACGCCCACCTATGAAATCATCAAAGCGGTGATCTCCGATTTAGTCGACGGTGTAGTTGATGGTGAACAGTTCAGCAGCCCGGTGGTGGTCGATGGAACCACTAGAGTGCTACCTACCAATATCGACCTTGAAACAGAGATGATCCGTTTCAAAAATAATAACGCCACGGCTTACAGTTCCGTGGTTACGCCTGCTGTCAATTCAACGAGCCTCGCCAATAATAATCCAGAGACGATTATCAACTCGGCATTGACGGTCCAGCAAGGGGCTCAAACTGTACTAGATGGATCCGGTAGCTGGGATCCAGAAGGGTCACCCTTAACCTATCTTTGGACCCAGCTTAGTGGGACAACAGTCACTTTAAGTAATTCGGCTGTAGCTTCACCAAGCTTCACAGCGCCAACTATAATTGGATCGCTGACCTTCCGTTTACAGGTGACTGACCCAGGCGGTCTTTCAAGTAGCGCTGAAGTCGTGGTTGATGTGGAGGGCGTGCTACCTGTCGTTACAGGGATGGCTTCGAACGATAATCCTATACAGGGAGAACGAGTGACGCTCATAGCGAGTGCCACTGACAATCTTGGGATTGTGAACTACGCCTGGCGCCAAGTGGCAGGCACAGAGGTGACATTAATTGATGCAAATGGAGTCTCGGCGAGCTTTGTCGCGCCGAATACGACGGGTCTTCTGCAGTTTGTGGTACGGGTGACTGACACTGATGGCTTGCAGAGTGAGGCAACAGTAGAAGTTGATGTGGCTGGTATTTCTCCGCAGGCCATTGTCTTTGATCAAACGGTAGCTCAGCAAGATGGCGTTATCTTGGACGGGTCGGCGTCTACGGATAACATCGGTATTGCCAGCTACTCTTGGCGTCAAGACTCGGGATCACCTGTGAATTTACTGGGTGCTAACACTGTCATCGCTGGTTTTGTTGCGCCGAATACCATCGGAACCCTGCAGTTCAGTTTAGTGGTAACCGATACTGATGGTCTGCAGAGCAGCGCGACCGTGTCGGTGGATGTGACCGGGATCGCGCCTGTTGCAGTGGCATCAGCTTCAAACCCTAATCCACTGCAGGGCGAAACAGTCACACTTAATGGCGCGGCCTCAACGGACAATCTTGGGGTTGTTGCTTATGCCTGGCTTCAGACGGCTGGCACAACGGTTACCTTAAGTGATGCGAGCAGTGCGAGCGTGACCTTTACTGCTCCGAACACGGTTGAGACCTTGAGCTTTGAGCTGACCGTGACCGATGTCGACGGATTGAAGAACACGACGAACGTGTCCGTGGATGTGACCGGGATCGCACCTGTTGCAGTGGCATCAGTTTCAAACGTAGCGCCTTTGCAGGGCGATATCGTGACTTTGAATGGCGCGGCCTCAACAGACAATCTTGGGGTCGTCGCTTATGCCTGGCTTCAGAC
>Ga0181563_10000692_pt1 | contig 32727 bp, 30 predicted proteins | sample 011ome_25_FD_133759 | JGI IMG/M metagenome (GOLD analysis project Ga0181563, IMG submission 133759) | Coastal salt marsh microbial communities from the Groves Creek Marsh, Skidaway Island, Georgia - 011512CT metaG (megahit assembly) | ecosystem: Environmental > Aquatic > Marine > Intertidal...
ATTCGGCGCGGTTTTGACAACTCGGCGTGAGGCGAGTGTCGCAAATCTTGTCGGATCGGTGGTATGTCCTCATTTCATCGTCATCAGGCAAGGGAGGCCAAGATGGCACAGCTTAGAAAGATACTCCTCGTTGACGACGATGATGTCCTGCGCGAGGCGCTGGGCGAACAGCTGATCATGACCGAGGATTTCGACGTTTTCGAAGCGGCGAGCGGTTTGGAGGCAATGGCGCGGGTCAAATCCGAGCTATTCGACCTTGTGATTCTTGATGTGGGCCTGCCCGACACCGATGGCCGCGAGCTGTGCAAGCTGATGCGCAAACAAGGCGTCAAATGCCCGGTTTTGATGCTGACCGGCCATGACACCGATGCCGATACGATCCTCGGCCTTGATTCCGGTGCCAACGACTATGTGACCAAGCCGTTCAAATTTCCCGTGCTTCTGGCCCGCATTCGCGCGCAGCTGCGCACGCACGAGCAATCGGAAGACGCAGTGTTCCAGCTTGGGCCCTATACCTTCAAGCCGGCGCAAAAGATGCTCATCACCGAGAACGACAAGAAGGTGCGGCTAACGGAGAAGGAAACCAATATCCTCAAGTTCCTCTATCGCGCGTCCGAGCGGGTGGTGCCGCGCGATGTCTTGCTGCACGAGGTCTGGGGCTACAATGCGGGGGTGACGACCCATACGCTTGAGACCCATATCTATCGCCTGCGGCAAAAGATCGAGCCCGATCCCTCGAACGCGCAAATCCTCGTGACGGAATCGGGCGGCTACCGGCTCGTCGCTTGATTTGGATCAAGGATCGATCGGTGATTCTTATCTAGCTTCGGGGTGTGGCAAAGAAATTGTGCCTCAACTCCCTGTTTCTGGCCCCGGCACCTCCCCGCCGGGGCTTTTATTTTTCCCTCGTGCTGGTTCTGCAAGGCGAGGAATGCGATAGGGTCTTTGGAACAAGGGGGCTGCCATGAAGATCTGCACGTGGAACATCAATTCTGTCCGGCTGCGCGAACCGCTGGTTTTGAAGCTATTGGCGCAAGAGGCGCCGGATGTTCTGTGCCTGCAGGAATGCAAGAGCCCCGTAGAAAAGATTCCGACCGAGGGCTTTGCCGATCTGGGCTATCGCCACATGGTCGCGCGCGGGCAGAAAGGCTATAACGGCGTGGCGATCCTGTCGAAGACGCCGATCCGCGAGGTGGGCTCGGAGGATTTCGCCAGCCTCGGCCATGCCCGCCATATCGCTGGGCAGCTTGAGAACGGGTTAACCATTCACAATTTCTATGTTCCGGCTGGCGGCGATGTGCCCGACCGCGAGGTGAACGACAAGTTTGGGCAGAAGCTCGATTACCTGACCGAGATGCGCGACCACTTCCGCAAAGAGGCTCCCAAAAAATCGATCCTCGTGGGCGATCTCAACATCGCGCCGCGCGAGGATGATGTCTGGAACCACAAAAACCTTCTCAAAATCGTCAGCCATACGCCGATCGAGGTTGAGCATCTGGCGCAGACGCAGGAGGCGGGCTCTTGGGTGGATATCACGAGGCAGGATATCCCCGAGGGGCTTGTTTACAGCTGGTGGTCTTATCGTGCTGCCGATTGGGATGCGGCCGACAAGGGGCGGCGGCTTGATCATGTCTGGGCGACGCCGGATATCTCGAACGCGGGCCACGGCAGTTATGTGTTACGCGAAGCGCGGGGCTGGGAGCAGCCGAGCGACCACGCGCCGGTTTTTGCCTCGTTCGACCTGTGAAGGCAGGGGGCTTTCCGCCCCCTCTGCGCCCCTTCGGCGCGCATTCACCCCAGAGAGTATTTGAGGCCAAAAGAAGAGCCTAGCCGGCGGCTGCGATCGTCTTGGCGACCTCTTGGCCGAGCGTGTGGTGTGCTGCGGCATCAAAATGGACGCCGTCGATAGGGCTGACGGCGATGTGATTGCTGGCATCCAGGAAGACCGCGCCGCGCGAAGCAGCAAGTTCACGGAAAAGCGGGAGCATTGCTTCGGACTTGGCTGCGCCGTGAAGAAACTCGGCGACCCACGGGCCGGTTTCGACAACTGGCGGCGGGGCGATGATGAGAATCCGAAAGCCGCCGTGGCGGGTCTGCATCTCGGGGGAAAGGGCGAAAGCGAGAAGCGCGGCGAGGCCGCCGGTGATCTGTTCGGCGGTGGTGCCGTAGTGGATCTGGCAGTCATTCGTGCCGAGCATGATCGTCAGCCAGTCGATCGGCCCGTGACTTCGGAGCGCCATGGGCAGGCCCAAAAGGCCGTTCATTGTTGGGCCGGTGACCGGATCGTTGAACACGGTCGTCCTTCCCGGCAGCCCCTCTTCGATTAGGGTCCAGTCAGAGCCGAGCGCCCTTTGCATGACGCAGGGCCAGCGGTCTTCGGCGCCAAACCGGAGATAGAGCCCCGCCTCGGGGGTGGGCGGTGTGCCGTGAGTGTTGCTGTCGCCATAGGTCAGGATTGTGGGCATGGGTCGGCCTCTGGATGCTTTTGGGGCGAGGTTGGACGGAGTGTCGCGAGGTTGCAATGCATTTGCCTCTTGGAGTCCGCCAGCGGGGCGCACATATAGGGGCAAACCTATCGCAAAGGAGAGCGGGAATGCTCGAGCTCGACCCCAAAGCGGCCCCCAAGGGCGATCTGATCATCGACGGAACCGACGCCACCTTCATGGACGATGTCATCGAGGCATCGATGACCGTTCCGGTTATCGTCGATTTCTGGGCGACTTGGTGTGGCCCCTGCCGGACGCTGGGTCCGGCGCTCGAGGCGGCGGTGACCAAGGCCAAAGGCGCGGTCAAGCTCGTCAAGATCGATGTGGATGCGAACCAGGCCTATGCTGGTCAGCTCCGGGTTCAGTCGATCCCCACGGTCTATGCCTTCTGGCAGGGCAAGCCGGTTGACGGCTTTCAGGGGGCGTTGCCGCCGAGCCAGGTTGACCAGTTTGTCGCCAAGCTTGCGGGCATGGGTGGCGGCGCCGCTGGCGAGGATGAAGATCTGAACGCCGCAATCGAGGCCGCCGAGCAGATGCTTGAAGAGGGGGCAGCTGCCGACGCCGCCGAGACCTTTGCCGCGATCCTTCAGGAAGAGCCCGAGAATGCTGCCGCCTATGGCGGCCTCGTGCGGTCCTATCTGGCGATGAAGGATCTTGAGCAGGCCGAGGCGGTTCTCAATGGTGCGCCGGCCGAGATTGCGACGAGCGCCGAGGTCGAGGCGGCACGTTCCGCGCTTGCCCTCGCACGCAAGGCCGAAAAGGCCGGTCCGTTGGACGCGCTGCGGGCCAAGCTCGAGGCCGATCCGGCAGATCATCAGGCGCGGTTCGATCTGGCGACTGCGCTTCATGCTTCGGGCGAGGTCGAAGAGGCGGTGAATGAGCTTCTCGATCTTTTCCGGCGCGACCGCGAATGGAACGATGGCGCGGCGAAGGCGCAGCTTTTTGAAATCTTCAACGCGCTGAAAGCCACCGATCCGATCGCCCTTAATGGCCGGCGCAAGCTCTCGTCGATGATCTTTGCCTGACTTCGGACGGCGTGGTAGGTTTCACGCATGATCCAGGCTGCTGATCTGCCAGATGCCATTCCGCTTTTCCCGTTGCCCGGGGCGCTCTTGTTGCCGCGGGCGCGGTTGCCATTGCAGATCTTCGAGCCGCGATACCTTGCGATGCTTGATGACGTTTTGAAAACTCAGCATCGGCTGATCGGCATGATCCAACCTTTCGATCGGCGGGACGAACTTTACAAGATTGGCTGCGCCGGACGGGTTACGAGCTTTGCCGAGACTGAAGACGGCCGCTACATGATAACGCTGAGCGGCGTGTCGCGGTTCAGGCTTTCGGGCGAGGTAGAGGGGTTTACGCCCTACCGCCGCGGGCGGATAAGTTGGGAGGGGTTCGGCGCTGACCTTGGCGCCGCCGAAAGCGACGAGACCTGCAACCGGCAAGCTCTGGTCGCTCTGTTGGCGCGGTTTTTCGAGGCGCGCGATCTGTCGACCGACTGGGAAGCAATGCAATCGGCCGAGGATGAGCTGCTGATCAATTCCCTGTCGATCCTCTGCCCGTTTGAACCCGAGGACAAACAAGCGCTTCTTGAGGCGCCGACCCTGAAGACCCGGCGCGAGACACTGGTTGCGCTGTTAGAGTTTGCCCTCGCAGGCAATGGAGAGGAAAGACTGCAATGAGCGAGACCGACTTCGATCCCAGGATGCTCGAGGCGCTGGTCTGCCCAGTGACCCAGACGACCCTCAGCTATGACGCGGAGACGCAGGAGCTTGTCTCGAAGGCGGCCAAGATGGCCTTTCCGATCCGCAACGGCATTCCGATCATGCTAGTCGATGAAGCGCGGCGGCTCGATCTCTAGCAGATCCGGCTCTAGCGCATCAGGCGCGGCAATTCGCCGGTCAGGCCCGCCGCTTCACGGACGAAGCCTCGGCGCAGCGCCGGGATCGCATTGACCACCCCCATACCCACATCACGCGCCGCGCGGAGAAGCGGATTATCGTTTGAAAACAGCTTGTTGAAAGTGTCGGTCGCGATCGCCAGCGTCGCGGTGTCGAACCGGCGCCACTGTTGATAGCGATTCAAGACCTGCTCGCTGCCGATATCCTCGCCGCGCTGGCGGGCTTCGCCGAGGGTCTCTGCAAGGGCCGCGACATCGCGAAGGCCGGCATTTAGGCCCTGACCGGCAATGGGGTGCATCCCGTGCGCGGCGTCGCCCACGAGGGCAAGGCGCGGGGCGACGAAGCTGTTGGCGAGGGTAAGGTTCAGCGGATAGGTGAACCGTGCGCCTTCGAGGCTGATCTCGCCGAGGAACGAGCCGAATGCGGGGCGTAGGGCCTCAAGGAATGTTGCGTCGTCCATCTTGGCGCACTCGGCGGCGCGGCCATCGGTCTCGCTCCAGACGATCGAGCTGCGATTGCCGGGCAGCGGCAGAATTGCAAGCGGCCCGTGCGGCATGAAAAACTGATGGGCGATGCCGTGGTGCGGCTTTTCGTGCGCTACGGCGCAGACAATGGCGGTTTGGCCATAGCCCCAACCTGTCCGGCCAATCCCTGCCCTCTCGGCGGTGCCGGATTTGCGCCCGTCGCAGCCGATCAGGAGGAGCGCGGAAAGCGTCTTGCCGGAGGCAAGAGGGATCCGCACGGCCCCATCATCGACCGACTGCGCGACAACGGTTTCCGAAGGGTATTGGGTGATCCGCTCTTCCGCCGCCATCGCATCCAGAAACGCGCGGCGCAGGAAACGGTCTTCGACCATATAGCCCATCGGCCCTTCTTCAATCTCGGCGTGATCGAAATGCATCATCCAGGGGCTTGGCCCTTGGCCGGCGATGCCGTCGGTCACCTTGATCTCGAGCATCGGCTCGGCCTCGCCCGCGATCGCCTTCCAGACACCGATCGCCTTCAAAAGGCGTTGCGAGGCGAGGGCCAGCGCATAGGCGCGGCCGTCAAAGCCGGGGTCCTTGCGGGTATCGAGCGGAAGGCTGTCGATCACGCCGACGCGAAAGCCCGCCTGCGCCAGCGCAAGGGCAAGGGCGGGGCCGTTGAGCCCGCCGCCAACGATCAGGATGTCATGTTCCGGAGCCATGAGGGCACTATCCCCAATCGGGCGGGATTGTCCATGCGCGGCGGTGCCGCTACCGTCGCGGCAACAAGGGAGGATCGGATGCAGGAATGGCTTTGGAAAAGCGCGGCAGAGCTTGGGCGCGGCATCGGCAAGGGCCAGATTGATCCGATCGATCTGACGCAAACCTATCTTGAAGCGATCAAGGCCCACCCGATGCGCGACCGCATCTATGCCCGCCTGACCGAAGACCGAGCGAAGGCCGAGGCCCGCGCCGCCAGCGGCCGCGCCAAATCAGGGCATCGCCTCTCGCCGCTGGATGGCGTGCCAATCTCGTGGAAAGACCTTTTCGATACCGCTGGCATCGCCACTGAGGCGGGCACCGCCTATCTCAAGGGTCGCACGCCCGAGCGCGATGCCGAGGTGCTCCGCCGCGCGACCGGCAAGGGTTTGGTATGCCTCGGCAAAACCCACATGACCGAGATCGCTTTTTCCGGTCTTGGCTTTAACCCGATCACCGCCACACCGCCCAACAAAGTCGATCCTGCCGCTGTTCCTGGCGGCTCTTCCTCTGGTGCGGCGGCCTCTGTCGCCTTCGGCCTCGCGGCGGCAGGGATCGGCTCGGATACGGGCGGGTCGGTGCGCGTCCCTTCAGGGTGGAACGATCTTGTCGGCCTCAAGACAACGCACTGCCGCCTGTCGCTCGAAGGCGTGGTGCCACTTTGTAAAACGTTCGACACTGTTGGCCCCCTTTGCCGCACGGTCGAGGACGCGGCGCTTTTCTGGGATGTGCTGGGCGGTGATGCTGTCGATCTTGGTGGTGCAGACCTGAGCCGCGCGCGGCTGGCGGTTCTCGACACTATCGGAACCGAGGATCTAGAGGACGAACCCCGCGCGGCTTTCCGCTCGGCTGTGGCGCGGCTCAATGATGCCGGAGCCGAGATCGTCCACTTCAAATTCGATCCGCTGCGTGAGGCCTTTGCCATGGCGGGCGGCCTTTTTACTGCCGACGCCTACGCCTACTGGCGTGAGACAATCGAGGCGCGGCCCGAACTGATGTTCCATCAAATCCTCAAGCGGATCCGCCCCGGAGGCGAAGTCTTGGCCGCCGACTACATCGCCAATTGGGCGCGTCTTGACGGGATTCGCGCCGAATACGCCACCGTTGCGGCCGGTTTCGACGCAGTGATCCTGCCGACAACGCCGCTCATGGCCCCCAACGTGGAGCGACTCGCCTCGGACGACGAATATTTCGTCTCGTCCAACCTCAAAACCCTGAGAAACACGAGGGTAGCCAACCTGCTGGGCCTTTGCTCGATCACCCTGCCAACAGGCGTTCGGGGCTGCGGGATTATGTTCAACGGGCAGGCCGGTGAAGAAGGGCGTCTTCTGCGCCTTGCGTCTGCGGCAGAAAGGGCCTTGGCCTAAAAGCCACAGCGCATCCCCAAGCCCCTGATTCCTTCCGCTTTTTCTGGACAGGTGGCCCGCCTTGGCCCTATGTTCGGGCAAAGCGGGGCGCAAATGATCCCGCGCATTGAGGCAGTGATGGATTTTCCCGAGCGGTTTTCGAACCTTCCGGAATACGCGTTTCCGCGCCTGCGGAAGCTTCTCGACGTCCACGAAGCGGGCGGCGACCCGATTCACATGACCATCGGCGAGCCGCAGCACGCCTTTCCGGCATGGGTAGGCGAGGTGCTGGCGGCGAACCTGTCGGGCTTTGCGAAATACCCGCCCAACGAAGGCACGCCCGAGCTTCTTTCGGCCATCGCCGGCTGGATCGCCACGCGCTATGGCGTATCGGTTATGCCTGATCAGATCATGGCGCTGAATGGCACGCGCGAAGGCCTCTACAACGCGGCGATGGCGCTTTGCCCCGAAACGAAGAACGGCAAGCAGCCTGTCGTTTTGATGCCCAACCCCTTCTATCAGGTCTATGCCGTGGCGGCGCTGTCGGTCTCGGCAGAGCCGGTCTATGTGCCCGCAACCGAAGAGACAGGGCACTTGCCCGATTATGCGGCCCTGCCCGACGAGATCCTCTCGCGCACGGCGATTGCGTATATCTGTTCGCCCGCAAACCCGCAGGGGGCCGTGGCGAGCGAGGATTACTGGCGAACACTTATCGCACTGGCCGAAAAGCACGATTTCCGCATCTGTGCCGACGAGTGCTACTCCGAGATTTATCGCGATGCGCCCCCCGTCGGTGCGCTCGAGGTCGCTGCGCGGATGGGTGCCGATCCGGAACGCGTGGTGATCTTTCATTCGCTGTCGAAGCGGTCCAACCTGCCGGGCTTGCGTTCGGGCTTTTGTGCGGGCGGCAAACAGTCGATCGCCCGCATCCGCCAGCTTCGCAACTACGCCGGCGCGCCCTTGCCACTGCCTCTGCAGAAAGTGGCCGAGAAGGTTTGGGCCGATGAGACCCACGTCATCGAGAACCGCGCACTCTATCACCAGAAATACGAGGTCGCCGACCGGATCCTCGGTAAGGTTCCCGGATATGCCTCGCCGCAGGCAGGCTTCTTTCTTTGGCTGCCGGTCGAGGATGGCGAGGCGGCCTCGCTCAAGCTTTGGCGCGAGACAGGGGTGCGGGTTCTGCCCGGCGCCTATCTGGCCCGCGAGGTCGGGGGCAAGAACCCCGGCGAGGGATACATCAGGGTCGCCATGGTGGCCCCAACACAAGAAATGCAGCGCGGTCTGACCCTTCTCCGCGACTGCCTGTACGAGTGAGGGAACGAGCATATGGCGTCATACACTACCCGACAGCGTGATCCGCTTCTGGACAGCAATATGCAGGCCGCGATCGAGAAACGCGGCAAGGAGCTTTTGGGCATCGGCCTGATCGTTGTCGGCATTCTTGCCGGAATGATGTTGGCCTCCTACAGCCCCGAGGATCCAAACTGGATGCTTGCCTCGGATGCTCCGATCCGTAATTGGCTCGGCTCTTTTGGTGCCTCGGTTGCGGCCCCGCTTGTGATGATCATTGGCTGGGCGGCTTGGGGCATACCCGTAAGCTTTGCTGTTTGGGGCGCGCGTTTTGCACTGCATAGCGGGGCGGATCGAGCTCTTGGGCGCGTGATTTTCGTCCCGATATCTGTCGCTTGTGCCGCCATATATGCCTCGACCCTCGCCCCTTCGGACATTTGGGCCCACAGTTTTGGCGTTGGCGGCTTGTTCGGGGATACGGTCCTTGCGATCCTTCTGACGATTCTGCCGGTTCCGGCTGCGATTGCGGTCAAAGTCGCCTCGCTCGTTCTTGGAGCGATGACTTTGATTTCTGCAGCCTTTGTTCTTGGCTTTGACAAGCGCGAGATCAAGGCGATCGGCCGGTTCCTTCTGGTCGGCACCATCCTGCTCTACTCCCTCCTGCTGAAGCTCATCGGTCGGAGCGCCAGCGCCTCGATTCGCGCGGCGCAAAGTGGTGTGGCCGCTGTTCAGTCGCGCCGCGCCGATGTTGTGACTGAAGCCGAAAAGCAGAGGGTCGCCGCCGTTGTTCGCGCCAATCCGGCGATGCCGAGTGATCGCCCGATGCCGCCCAAGATGCCGCTTGCCGCGCCGGCCCGTGAGCGAGCCGAGCCTGAGAAATCCGGCGGTCTCTTTGGGTTCATGCCCTCGTTCCGCCGCAAGCCAGAGTCGCTTCCCGCGGCCGAACTCGTTACGACTGAACCGCCTATGTATGAAGGTGCCGTCGATGGTGAGCGCATTCGCGCCCGCATCTCGGACGCGATCCGCAATCGGTCTACATCGGAGGGCACCCGAGCCGAGCCGCCGGTTACCCGAGGCCCAACGCCGCTTGTCATCGATCAGGATCCAAATGCTTTTGAAGTGGCCGACGATCTTGATGAGGCGGTGATCCTTGACGATCGCTACGAGCCCGAGCCAATGCTCGCCCGCCCGCTCTTTGAGACCGAGGCGCCCGAGGCACGCAAAGTCGTTCAACACAACACCAAGCGGCAGGTTGCGCCCTCGCGTCAGGCCCGTGCCGAGGCGCAGCCGCGTCTGAAGTTTGACGATAGCCCCGCCGATTACGAATGCCCGCCTCTGAACCTTTTGATGAACCCCATCGAGATTCAGCGCCATCACCTCTCGGACGAGGCTCTTGAGGAAAACGCACGGATGCTGGAAAGCGTCCTTGATGACTATGGCGTGAAAGGCGAGATCGTCTCGGTTCGCCCCGGCCCCGTTGTTACTATGTACGAGCTTGAACCTGCGCCGGGCCTCAAGGCCAGCCGCGTGATCGGCCTTTCGGACGATATCGCGCGGTCGATGTCGGCGCTTTCTGCCCGCGTTTCCACCGTTCCGGGCCGCAGCGTGATCGGCATCGAGCTTCCCAATGTGAACCGCGAGAAGGTCGTTCTGCGCGAGATCCTCGCCGCCCGTGATTTTGGCGATAGCAATATGAAGCTGCCGCTGGCGCTGGGCAAAGACATTGGCGGCGATCCGGTGATCGCCAACCTTGCCAAGATGCCCCACCTGCTGATCGCCGGCACCACCGGTTCGGGCAAATCGGTCGCCATCAACACGATGATCCTATCGCTTCTTTACAAGCTGACGCCCGAGGAATGCCGGCTCATCATGATCGACCCCAAGATGCTCGAACTTTCCGTCTATGACGGGATCCCGCATCTTCTGAGCCCTGTCGTGACCGATCCCAAGAAGGCGGTTGTCGCCCTCAAGTGGACCGTCGGAGAGATGGAAGAGCGCTATCGCAAGATGTCGAAAATGGGCGTGCGCAACATCGAAGGTTACAATAGCCGCGTCGCCGACGCGCTGGGCAAGGGCGAGATGTTCAGCCGCACGGTTCAGACCGGCTTTGACGAGGAAACCGGCGATCCAGTTTTCGAGACCGAAGAATTCGCGCCTGAAAAGATGCCCTATATCGTCGTCATCGTCGACGAGATGGCCGATCTGATGATGGTCGCGGGCAAGGAAATCGAAGCCTGCATCCAGCGCCTCGCACAAATGGCGCGGGCTTCGGGCATTCACCTGATCATGGCGACCCAGCGGCCTTCAGTTGACGTTATCACCGGCACGATCAAGGCCAACTTCCCAACCCGGATATCCTTCCAGGTCACCTCCAAGATCGACAGCCGCACCATCCTTGGCGAGCAAGGCGCCGAGCAGCTTCTGGGCATGGGCGATATGCTTTACATGGCCGGCGGCGCCAAGATCACCCGCGTGCATGGCCCCTTTGTCTCGGATGAAGAAGTTGAGGAAATCGTCAACTTCCTCAAGGGCTTTGGCCCGCCCGAGTATATGTCGGGCGTCGTCGATGGCCCCGCTGAGGAAAAAGAGGCCGAGCTTGATCTCGTCCTTGGCCTTGGCGGCAATACCGATGGTGACGACGCGCTTTATGATCAGGCGGTGGCGATCGTAATCAAGGATCGCAAGTGCTCGACCTCCTACATCCAGCGCAAGCTGGCGATCGGCTACAACAAGGCCGCCCGCCTTGTGGAGCAGATGGAAGACGAGGGGGTAGTCAGCTCGGCCAACCACGTGGGCAAGCGCGAGATCCTCGTGCCCGAGCAGCACTAGGCTTTGGCTAGGCGGTTGCACGCTTGTGTTATCGCCTAGCGCTTCAAAACCTGCAGGAGTGATGCCATCTGGTATAGGCAGACCTCTGAAAGGCCGAAATATGTTGAACCCGCGCCTCTGGCTTTCCTCCCTTGCCGTCGGCCTTGTGGCTGGCGGAAGTGCCTTTGCCGGTGAGCTGACGCTTGACGATGTCTCAGCCTGGCTCAACGCCACCGAGACCCTTCAGAGCCCTTTCACTCAGTTGCACGAAGACGGCTCGATCGTCTACGGCACGCTGATCATGCATCGGCCAGGGCGCATTCGCTTTGAATATGAGGGCGAGGAAGCTCCGCTGGTAATCGTCGGGGGTGGATCTCTGGCGATCTTTGATCCCAGATCCAACGACGGCCCCGAGCGTTACCCCCTGTGGCAGACCCCGTTGCGGCTCGTTCTCGATCGGAATGTCGATCTTGCCGCGAGCGATATGGTCAAGGGCATCGAGAGTGACGAGGACGCCACGATCGTCAGCCTCGAAGACCCCGAACACCCCGAATACGGGGAAATCCGCCTCGTCTTTACCGACGCGCCGATCATGCTGCGCCAATGGGTTCTGACCGATGGCGGTGGTGGAGAGACAACTATCCACCTTGATGCCGTTGAAACTGGCATCAAGGTCAACGACGGGATCTTTAATATCCGCGCCGAAATCGCTCGCCGCGAGAGCAACGGCTAGAGGCGCACTTTGCAGCTTGCGAGCTGGCTTTTGTAGACCCGCGCCCGTTCGGTAATCTCGTCGGCGATCCGCAGAAGCCAGGATTTCGATTTGTATGTGCCGCGTTGGAAACCGCCGCGCCCCTCGTGATAGGCGAGATATTGGTTTCGGACGTCACCCAAACTGACGCCCGTGACTTCAGTTGTCCGACTCATATACCAGCCCATGAAATCGGCCGCGTCGCGGATATCATCGCGCCGCGCACCGCGCTTACCGGTTGCCTTCTGGTATTCCTCCCATGTGGAGTCGAGCGCTTGCGGATAGCCATAGGCCGACGACTGCCGGCCAAGGGGGATCACACCAAGTGCATATTGATGCGGGGTGCGGGCGTTGGCGACGAATTTGCTTTCCTGATAAATCATCGCCATCAGCACATGAGGCTCAGTCCCCCATTTGCGGTCGGCATCCCGGAAGGCGCGGACGAAATCGGCACGATCCATTAGGATCGTGCAGGCGTTGTCGAGATTGCGCGGCGCCGAGCCGTTGCGGGCGCCACAGCTGCCCAGAACGGCCACAAGCATCAGCGCGAGAAAGAGTCTGCTCATCTGCCTCTCGCTTTTCTTTTTTTTCAGTCTAGCCGAAAGGCCGACGTCTGAAAACGGGCAAACGCGGGCAAAAGCCCTGCTCCGCTTTGTCGGGCATGATTCCACAGACTGTTTCCATTCGAATCACGGGTGAATCGTGGACTTTTTGTATCAAAAATTGGTATAAAATGTGGTGGGGGACACCTGATGATGCTGAAGACACGCGCAAAATACCATCTTGGCCAGATCGTTCGTCACCGGAAACATCCGTTTCGCGGTGTCGTTTTCGATGTAGACGCGATCTTCAGCAATACCGACGAATGGTACGAGGCGATCCCCGAGGAGAGCCGCCCCGCCAAGGACCAACCGTTCTATCATTTGCTCGCCGAAAACGACCAAAGCTTCTATGTGGCTTATGTTTCCGAGCAGAATCTGGTCGCGGATTACTCAGGAGAACCGGTGCAGCACCCGGATCTGCCCGATCTCTTTGGCGCATTCGAAGACGGCCACTATCCGCTACATTTCCAGATGAACTGACCGCCCACGGGCGGAGCAGCAAAGTCCTCGACATCGCACAACTGGGTGGGGGCTAATAACGTGCGCGATGCCGAGGGAAGCCTTTGCAGCTACAGCGCTAATCTCTGATTCCATTCCGGCAGCATCACGGACTCATTCAGACCCTTTTGCGGCAATTGCATCCAATTGCGCCTGACGCGCGAAAGCGTATCCTGAATGGAAACAGGAGGATGCCTGATGCATGATGTCGTAATTGTGGCCGCGGCCCGCACGCCAATGGGCGGATTTCAAGGAGCTTTGTCCGATCTTCCCGCCGCCGAACTTGGCGGTGCGGCGATTCGTGCGGCGATGGATCGTGCCGGCGTCGTAACCGTCGACGAGGTGCTGATGGGCTGTGTCCTTCCTGCCGGCCAAGGGCAGGCTCCGGCGCGGCAAGCGGGGTTTGCAGCTGGCCTGGGCCAAGATGTGCCCGCGACGACGCTCAACAAGATGTGCGGCTCGGGGATGAAGGCAGTGATGATGGCGCACGACCAGATCGCTTTGGGCGGCGCAAGCGTGATCGCTGCGGGCGGTATGGAGAGCATGACCAACGCACCCTATCTTTTGCCTAAGATGCGCGGTGGCGCGCGGATCGGGCATCAACAGGTGCAGGATTCGATGTTCCTCGATGGTCTGGAAGACGCCTATGACAAGGGCCGCCTCATGGGCACATTCGCCGAGGATTGCGCCGAAAAGTTCCAGTTCACCCGCGAAGAGCAGGATAGCTACGCGCTCGGATCGCTGACCAGTGCTCTGAAAGCCATTGAGTCGGGCGCCTTCGCCGCCGAGGTCGCGCCGGTTAGGGTCCGTAGCCGGGCGGGCGAGGCGACTGTTGCCGAGGACGAACAGCCGGGCAAGGCAAGGCCGGAGAAGATCCCGACGCTCAAGCCTGCGTTCCGCAAGGACGGGACCGTCACCGCCGCCAACTCGTCTTCGATCTCGGATGGCGCGGCGGCACTGATCGTCGCCTCGCGCGATGCCGCCGAAGCCGCCGGGATGACTGTTCGCGCCGTGATCCGCGGTCATCAGAGCCATGCGCAAGAGCCGGGCTGGTTCACTACCGCCCCTGTTCCCGCCGCGCGCAAGCTTTTGGATCGGCTCGGCTGGTCGGTGGGTGATGTTGATCTTTGGGAGGTCAACGAAGCCTTCGCCGTGGTACCCATGGCCTTCATGCGCGAGATGGGCGTGCCGCGCGACAAAATTAACGTCAACGGCGGCGCCTGTGCGCTCGGCCACCCGATCGGGGCTTCGGGCGCTCGGATTATCGTGACGCTCCTGCACGCAATGGAGGCACGCGGGGCCAAGCGGGGCATTGCCGCAATCTGTATCGGCGGCGGCGAAGGCACGGCGATTGCGATCGAAAGGGACTAGGATGCGGGTCGACTACACCGAGCTTTCCAAGACCATCGCCGCACTGACTGAAGGCGAAACCGATGAGGTTGCCCTTATGGCGACGGTGGTCTCCGAGGTTCACAACGCCGATAGCCGCTTCGATTGGACCGGCTTTTATCGCGTGGTCGCGCCCGAGCTTCTCAAGATCGGCCCCTATCAGGGCGGGCATGGTTGCCTTGTGATCCCCTTCGCGCGCGGCGTCTGCGGCGCGGCGGCGCGGTCGGGGCAGACTCAGCTCGTGCCGGATGTCGAGGCCTTCCCTGGCCATATCGCCTGTTCCAGTTCGACCCGCTCCGAGATCGTTTTGCCGGTCTGGCGCAAGGACGGCTCGCTGTTGGGTGTTTTCGATATCGACAGCGATCAGCCGGATGCCTTTGACGAGGCCGACGACATGGGTCTGAGCCGCATATTGCGAGATGTTTTCGGGCGCTGAAGATCGCGTGAAATTCTGCTTTGAAATTTCACGGCCGCGTGGCATCGTGAAATTCAAACCCGATTTTTCACGCAGGCCATGAAACACGATTCTCTCGCCACGGCACCTACTCTGGGCGCGGATATCCGCGCCCTGCGCAAGGCGCGTGGAATTACGCTTCAAGAGCTTGCCGGCAAACTCGGCCGCTCGGTCGGCTGGATCAGTCAGGTCGAACGCGATCTCTCGGCTCCGTCCGTCGACGATCTGCGCCGCATGGCGCGTTATTTCAAGGTTCCGATCTCGATCCTGTTCGGGCAACCCGGCGCTCCCGCCGAGGAAGCGGGGCTGATCGTTCGTAAAGGCGCGCGGCGCTCGATCGGATCGGGCGATGGCGGGTTGGTCGAAGAGCTCCTCTCGCCCGATCTCACTGACGATTTCGAGATGGTCCATTCCACCTTCGCGCCCCGCTCCAGCATCGGCGAGACGGTAACGCGCCCGACGCAAGAGGTGGCCTTTATGGTCGCGGGCCGACTCAATCTCGAGATCGGCGGCGCCCGTTTCACTGTCGGCCCTGGTGACAGCTTCCGCATCCGAGGCGAGCCCCACCGCTGGGAAAACCCCTATGACGAACCTGCCGTCGCGATCTGGGTGATCGCGCCGCCGGTCTATTAGGGGTGGCCCATGAGCTTTGAGGCATGGACCATATTCGCGCTCTTCTGGCTGGTTTTCGTGACCACGCCGGGCCCCAATGCCGTGAATTGCATCAACAACGGCATGAGCCACGGCTTTGCCCGCTCGCTCTGGGGCGTTCTGGCGATCCTGATGCAGGCAAGCCTGTTTCTGGCGCTCTCGGCGCTAGGCATCACTGCGCTGATCAAAGCCTCGCCCACGGCCTTCTCGCTCCTTCAATATCTCGGCGCTGGGGTCCTGATCTGGCTTGGCATTCGCGGCTGGATCAACGCCGCAAAGCCGCTCAAGCGGGGGACCAGCCACGCCCATTCGATCTATGGTCGCGCCCTCGCCATTGCGACGATCAACCCCAAAAGCGTCGCCGGCTATCTTGCCGCCTTTAGCCAGTTTGTTCAGCCCGACGTGCCCATCAGCCAGCAAATGTGGGTGATCGTGCCAACCGCGCTGACGCTCACGAGCCTCAGCTATGCGACCTATACCGCACTCGGCGCGCTTCTGGGCCGCGCGGCGCTGGGCGCTGTCGGCCATGCTTGGGTGCGGCGAGGGATGGCTATCTGTTTCATCATCTACGGGGCGCTTCTGGGCTCCGCCAATTTCGCATCAGGGAGGGCCTGACATGAAAGGAAGCTGCCTGTGTGGCGCCGTGGCGTTCGAGGTCGACAAGATCCCGCCGAGCTATCGCGCCTGCCATTGCACCGCCTGCCGCAAAACGGGCGGGCACTATTGGTCGGCCTTCTCGGTTGCCAACGAAGATTTCCGCTTCACCGAGGATCGCGGCCTGAAATGGTATCGCTCCTCGGATTGGGCCGAGCGCGGGTTCTGCAAAGAATGTGGCGCCTCGCTCTTCTTCAAGCCAATTGGCAAAGACGAGATTGAAGTAGCCCCCGGTTCGATCGACGGGCCGACCGGAACGCATCTTGTGGGGCATATCTTCGTTGGCTCCAAAGGCGATTATTACGAACTCGCGGACGGGCTTCCGCAAAGACAGGACTAGGGAGAAAGACATGGCAGATTTTCCGACAACAGCTCGGGTTGTGATCATTGGCGGCGGGGTCGTCGGGGTCTCCTCGCTCTATCACCTCGCCAAGGCGGGCTGGAGCGACTGTGTTCTCCTTGAGAAAAACGAGCTGACCGCCGGCAGCACATGGCACGCCGCCGGCAACGTCCCGACCTTTTCGACCTCGTGGTCGCTGATGAATATGCAGCGCTACTCGACCGAGCTTTATCGCGGGCTGGGCGAGGCCGTGGATTATCCGATGAACTATCACGTCACCGGCTCGATCCGCCTTGCCCATTCCCAAGAGCGGATGCAGGAGTTTCAGCGGGCCAAGGGCATGGGTCTTTATCAGGGGATGGAGATCGACATCCTTTCGCCCGATGAGATCAAGGCCAAGTATCCTTTCATCGAGACCCACGACCTCAAAGGCGCGCTCTATGATCCGGCCGACGGCGATATCGACCCCGCCCAGCTGACCCAAGCCCTGGCCAAAGGTGCGCGCGATCTCGGTGCGACGATCCTGCGCTTTACCCCCGCAACCGGCGTCAGCCGCGAAAACGGTGAATGGATCGTCCACACCGAAAAGGGCGATATCCGCTGCGAATATGTGGTCAACGCTGCGGGCTATTATGCCCAGCGCGTTGGAGAGTGGTTCAAGCCCTACGGCGGCCGCACCGTGCCGATGATGGTGATGAGCCACCAGTATATGGTTTTCGAAGAGGTGCCCGAGATCAAGAAATGGTCGGAAGGCTATGGCAAGAAGCTCCCGCTTCTGCGCGATGTGGATACGTCCTACTACCTGCGCCAAGAAAAGAACGGCTTCAACCTTGGCCCTTACGAGCGCAACTGCCGCGCTCACTGGGCGACGCCGAGCGATCCGATGCCGGACGATTTCTCGTTCCAGCTTTATCCCGACGACCTCGACCGTCTGGAATATTATATCGAAGACGCGATGGCGCGCGTGCCGCTTCTGGCCGAAGCCGGTGTGGCGCGGGTTATCAACGGCCCGATCCCCTATGCCCCCGACGGCAATCCCCTGATCGGCCCGATGCCGGGCGTGCCCAACGCCTTCGAGGCTTGCGTCTTTACCTTCGGCATTGCCCAAGGCGGCGGGGCCGGCAAGGTCTTGGCAGAGTGGATCACCGAAGGGCAGACCGAGTGGGATATGTGGTCCTGCGATCCGCGCCGGTTCACCGACTACACCGATCACGACTATTGCGTGGAAAGGGGTATGGAGATTTATGGCCACGAATACGCCATGCATTTCCCGTGGCACCGCTGGCCCGCCGGTAAAGACCGCAAACATTCACCCCTCGATGCCAAGATCAAAGAGCTTGGCGGCCAGATGGGCGCCTATAACGGCTGGGAGCGCGCCAACTGGTTCGCCAAACCGGGGGATGATCTGAGCGAGGAAAGCACCCAGACGTGGAACCGCGCAGGCCCGTGGGCCGAGCGTATCCGCGAGGAATGCGAGGCAGTGCGCGATGGCGTCGGCGTTCTCGATCTGCCGGGCTTTTCGCGCTACACGCTGCGCAACGATGGCGCCGCCGAATGGCTTCGCGGTCTCATCTCGGGCGGTCTGCCCAAAGTGGGCCGGATGAACCTTGCCTATTTCCCCGACAAGCGCGGCCGCATCCTGACCGAAATGTCGATCATCCGGCATGACGAAGAGCTTTTCACCCTCATCACCGCCGGTTCCGCCCAGTGGCACGACTTCGAATACCTCAAGGCCAACCTGCCCGAGGATAGCGGCATCGAGCTGACTGACGACACGGTCGGCACCGGCACACTGATCGTCACCGGTCCGAAAACGCGCGCGCTTCTCGAGCCGATCACCGAGGACGCCGATCTTCACGAAGGGTGGCTCTCGCGTCAGACCGCCAAGGTCGCGGGCAAGCACGTTCTTCTCCTGCGCGTCTCTTTCGCTGGCGAGCTCGGCTGGGAAATCCACGCCGACGACGAAGATCTGCCTGCCATCTACGACGCGCTTCTGGCGGGCGGCGCCAAACCCTTCGGGATGTGGGCGCTCAACTCTCTCCGCCTCGAGAAAGGCTATCGCGCTTGGAAGGGCGATCTGTCGACCGACTACAGCCTTCTCGAAGGCGGGCTCGACCGGTTCATCAAGTTCGACAAGCCACAGGATTTCCCCGGAAAGGCGGCGCTTCTGGCCGAGAAACAGCAGGGCAGCAAAAAGCGCTTTGTAACCCTCGTCGTCGACGCGGGCGAGGCTGATGCGCCCTATATGTCAACCCTCTGGCACGACGGAACGATCGTCGGCGAGACGACAAGCGGCGGCTGGGGCTATCGCGTCAATGCCTCGATCGCGCTCGGTATGTTGCGCGCCGACCTTGCAGTGCCGGGCACCGAGATCGAGGTCGAGATCTATGGCGAGCGCTGCCGCGCCGTGGTTCAGGAAGACCAGCCCTTGTGGGATGCCAACAACGAAAGGATCCGCGCATGACGAAGATCACGCTGCTCGACGGTGGCATGGGGCAAGAGCTTATCCATCGCGCCGGTGACCGCCCGACACCGCTCTGGTCGACGCAGGTGATGATGGATCATCCGGGCATGGTCGAGGCCGTGCACGGCGATTACTTCAAGGCAGGCTCTGGCATCGCCACGACCAACACCTACTGCATCCACCACGACCGGCTGGTGAAAACCGGCATCGACGGCAAGTTTGACGAGCTGCACGAGGCCGCTGTTGAAGAGGCCAAGGCCGCGCGCAAGGCAGCGGGGCATGGCAAGATCGCGGGCTCCATCGGGCCGCTGGTCGCCAGCTATCGCCCCGACGTGCACCCGCCGCATGACGAGGCCGTGGCGAAATACGCCGAGGTGGCGCAAAAGCTCGCGCCGCACGTCGATTTCCTTCTGTGCGAAACGGTCGCCTCCGCGGCCCATGCGCGGTCGATCCTCGAAGGGGCCAAGACGGCGGGCAAGCCGGTCTGGCTCTCGGTGACGGTGGATGATGAAGACGGCACGCGTCTGCGCTCGGGCGAGCCGGTGGCCGAGGTCGTCCGCATCGCGCAAGAGGGCGGCGCGGATGCGCTTCTCGCCAATTGCTCGGCCCCCGAAGCAATGGAAGCGGCGCTTGATGTTATCAAGACAGCGGGCCTGCCCTTCGGCGCCTATGCCAACGGCTTCACCATGATCACCAAGGATTTCCTCAAGGAATCCCCGACCGTCGACGCCCTCAGCGCCCGCCGAGACCTTGGACCAGAAAACTACGCCAATTTCGTCATGGGGTGGGTCGATCAGGGGGCCACAATCGTCGGCGGCTGCTGCGAGGTGGGCCCTGCCCATATCACCGAAGTCGCCCGCCGCCTGCGCGCAGCGGGCCACGAGATTGAAGGATGACCCATCCGGACCAAATGAGCGGAGTTCCTCTGGTCGCCCACGGCGGCCCGGAGGTGCTTGTTTGGTCCGACTCCATTCCTGTTCCGCGCCCCCGCCGCGGTGAGGCTCTCATCCGCGTCGCTGCGGCGGGGGTGAACAACACCGACATCAACACCCGAACAGGATGGTATTCCTCCGAGGTCAGCGGCCCGACCGAAGAAGGCGAGGTTGCCGAGAGCGGCGGATGGGCGGGCGCTCTGGAGTTTCCGCGTATTCAGGGCGGCGATCTTTGCGGCTTTGTTGTTGCGCTGGGTGAAGATACGGCGGGCCCCGCTCTTGGTGCGCGTGTGATCTGCCCGACCAATCAGGCGCGACCGACCGCAGACAATCCCTTTGGATTCGTCGCGATCGGGTCTGAGTATGACGGTGCTTTCGCTCATTTTTGCCGTGTCCCGGTCGATCAGCTGTACGACGTGACCGCCTCGCCGCTGAGCGACGTTGAGCTTGCCGCTATGCCCTGTGCCTTTGGCACCGCCGCCAATCTTCTGTCACGGGCGGGGGTTGTTTCAGGCTCGAACGTTTTGATTACCGGCGCCTCAGGTGGGGTCGGGCTGGCCGCGGTGGCGCTAGCCAAGGCCCTTGGGGCCCGCGTTACCGGAATATGCGGCGCCTCCAAAGCCCAGTCTGTCCACCAAGCGGGAGCTGATCATACTATCGTGCGCGGCGGGACCCTTCCGAAAGACAGCTTCGACATGGTGATCGACGTTGTCGCTGGCCCTGGTTGGATGGGCCTGATCGACGCGCTTCGGCCCGGCGGCCATTATGCTGTTTCGGGCGCCATCGCCGGGCCCATCGTCGAAGCCGACCTTCGGCGCATCTACCTGCGCGATATAACCTTGCATGGCTGCACATATCAGCCTCCCGAGGTCTTTGCCGCGCTCGTTGAAAAGATCAACGCCGGGCAAGTTCGCCCGCTGGTTTCGAAAACCTATCCGCTCCGTGACATCGGCGCTGCACAGGCCGATTTCATGAGCAAGACATTCCCTGGAAAACTCGTTCTCATACCGCCGGAGATCACCCCATGAGCGACCTTCCCACTCACGCCCGCGTTGTCATTATCGGTGGCGGCGTTATCGGCTGTTCGGTGGCCTATCACCTGACCAAGCTTGGCTGGAAAGACATTGTCCTTCTTGAACGCAAACAGCTTACCAGCGGCACCACATGGCACGCTGCGGGCCTGATCGGCCAGCTGCGCGCAACTGCCAATATGACCCGCCTCGCGCGCTATTCGGCCGAGCTTTATCGCGGGCTCGAGGCCGAGACGGGCGTTGCCACAGGGATGCGGCAGGTTGGCTCGATCTCGGTCGCGTTGACCGAGGACCGCAAGGAAGAGCTGTTCCGCAGCGCGGCCATGGCGCGGGCCTTTGGTGTGCCGGTCGAGGAGATATCGCCCGCCGAGGTCAAGAACCGCTACGAGCATCTCAATATCGACGGGGTCAAGGCCGGCGTCTGGCTGCCGACCGACGGGCAGGGCGATCCGGCTAACATCGCTCTGGCGATGGCCAAGGGCGCCCGTATGGGTGGCGCGATTGTCCGCGAACGTACCAAGGTCACCGGCATCGCCAAAGTTGGCCGCCGCGTGACGGGCGTTGATTGGGCGGATGATGACGGCGCAACAGGCCATATCGCTTGCGAGATGATCGTCAATTGCGCCGGAATGTGGGGACATGAAGTTGGCCGGATGGCGGGCGTTAATGTGCCGCTGCACGCTTGCGAGCATTTCTACATCGTCACCGAGCCGATCGAGGGGCTCAAGCAACTGCCCGTTCTGCGCGTCACCGACGAGTGCACCTATTACAAGGAAGACGCGGGCAAGATGCTTGTCGGTGCGTTCGAGCCGCACGCCAAACCTTGGGGCATGAACGGCATCCCCGAGAGTTTCGAGTTCGACCAGCTGCCCGAAGATTTCGACCACTTCGAGCCGATCCTCGAGAAGGCAGTCAACCGCTTCCCGCTCCTCGGCTCCGCCGGTATCCACACCTTCTTCAACGGCCCCGAAAGCTTTACCCCCGACGACGCCTATCACCTTGGCCTTGCGCCCGAGATGCACAACGTCTGGGTCGCCGCCGGTTTCAATTCCATCGGCATCCAGTCCGCGGGTGGCGCGGGCATGGTCTTGAGCCAGTGGATGGATACCGGTGAGAAGCCCTTCGACATTGGCGATGTGAACATCTCGCGGATGCAGCCGTTTCAGGGCAATAAGAAGTATCTCTTCGAGCGCTCGAAAGAGACCCTTGGCCTCCTTTACGCCGATCACTTCCCCTATCGCCAGAAAGCCACCGCGCGCGGCGTGCGGCGCACGCCCTTCCACCACCATCTGGCCGAGCGCGGCGCGGTGTTTGGCGAGCTTGGCGGCTGGGAGCGGGCCAACTGGTTCGCCCGCGAGGGGCAGGAGCGCGAATATCGCTATTCATGGCGGCGGCAGAATTTCTTCGACAACGTCGCCGAGGAGCACAAAGCGATCCGCACGGGCCTTGGGATGTACGATATGTCGTCCTTCGGCAAGCTGCGGGTTGAAGGGCGCGATGCCGAAAGCTTCCTCAACCGCATCTGTGGCGCCGATGTCTCAGTGCCGGTGGGCAAGATCGTCTATACCCAGTTTCTCAACAAGAACGGCGGGATCGAGGCCGATGTGACCGTCACCCGCCTTTCGGAAACCGCCTATCTGGTGGTCACCCCCGCCATCACGCGGCTCGCCGACGAGACGTGGATGCGTCGCCACCTGCGCGATGAGCACGTTGTCATCACCGATGTGACGGCAGGTGAGGCTGTGCTCGCGGTCATGGGGCCGAAGGCGCGCGATCTGATGCAAAAGGTCTCGCCCAACGATTTCTCGAACGCGGTCAATCCCTTTGGCTCCGCGCAGAACATCGAGCTGGGCATGGGCCTCGCACGGGTGCATCGCGTGTCCTATGTGGGCGAGTTGGGCTGGGAGATCTATGTCTCCTCCGACATGGCCGGCCACGCCTTCGAGACACTCTTTGATGCCGGCGAGGGCATGGGGCTCAAGCTCTGCGGGATGCACGTCATGGACTGCTGCCGTATCGAAAAGGCCTTCCGCCACTTCGGCCACGATATCACCTCGGAAGACCATGTGCTCGAGGCGGGCCTCGGCTTTGCCGTGGGGCTGCACAAGGCTGATTTCATTGGCCGAGAGGCGGTTTTGAAGGAGAGGGAAGTGGGCCTCAAGAAGCGGATGGTGCAGCTGCGCCTCACCGATCCCGAGCCGCTTCTCTATCACAACGAGCCGGTCCTGCGGGATGGCAAGATCGTGAGCTATGTCTCCTCGGGCGCCTACGGCCACCATCTCGGCGGCGCGATCGGGATGTCCTACGTCCCCTGCGAAGGCGAAAGCGCGGCGGACGTGCTCGGCTCGACCTACGAGGTCGATGTGATGGGCACGCGGGTTCGGGCCGAGGTCTCTCTCAAGCCGATGTATGATCCTGCGGCAGAGCGGACCAAGGCCTAAGGCCGCTTGCGGCGGGGCGGTGTTTCAGGCAGGGAGGCGGCATCATGACAGATGCCGCACTCCGCGCCCCCGAACACGAAGATTCCCCCTCCGGCCTCGCCTTCGCGGTTTCGGCCTATTTCCTGTGGGGGTTTCTGCCGCTCTACATGAAGGCGCTGGCGCATATCTCGCCAGCGGAGGTTGTGGCGCACCGTATCGTCTGGTCGGTGCCTTTCGCGCTTGTCGTGCTGATCCTTCTGCGCCGCACCTCGGATATCCGCACTGCGCTTGCCTCGCCCAAGATGATCCTGATGGCCGCGGCGACGGCAGCGTTCATCTCGGTCAACTGGGGCCTCTATGTCTGGTCGATCACCTCGGGCCACGCGATCGAGGCGGCGCTGGGCTATTACATCAACCCGCTCTTTAGCGTCCTCCTCGGCGCAATCGTTCTGCGTGAGAAGCTCAAGCGCTTGCAATGGGTCGCCATTTGCGTTGCCGCGCTGGGCGTGATCGTGCTGACCGTTGCGGCGGGCAAGGCGCCGTGGGTCGCGCTTGGGATGACCTTCACTTGGGGCACCTACGCCCTCTTGAAGCGCCGCCTTCCCATTGGCCCCAACCAGGGCTTTCTTCTTGAAGTGATGATCCTTTTGCCCTTCGCCCTTGTCTATCTGGCGAAACTCCAGCTCTCGGGAGAGAGCCACTTTGGCACGACGGGCTTCGATACACTCATGCTGCTCGGCCTTGGCGCTGTCACCGCTGGGCCGCTCATGCTCTATGCCAATGGGGCCAAGCGGCTGCGGCTCTCGACCATCGCGATCCTGCAATACATTGCGCCGACGCTGATCTTCCTCACCGCTGTGTTCATCTTCGGCGAGCCATTCGGCGCGGCGCGGGCGGTTGCCTTCCCGCTCATCTGGGCGTCGGTGGCAATATATCTCTATTCCATCTTCCGGCGGGCCCGATGAGCGAGCCGCTCGAGGGCTATAATCCGCCGCAGGATCCGCTGGTGATCCTGCATCAGGACCACGAGATCCTGATCGTCGACAAGCCGGCCGGCCTTCTGTCGGTTCCGGGCAAGGGCGAGCATCTGGCCGATTGCCTGATGGCACGGATCGAGGCGGCTTTCCCCACCGCGCTTCTCGTGCACCGGCTTGATCGCGACACCTCAGGCGTCATGGTCTTTGCCCTGACGCCGCACGCCCAGCGGCACCTCGGGCTGCAATTCGAAAAGCGCTATACGAAGAAAACCTATGTCGCCCGCGTATGGGGCGAGATGGAGGCCAAGACCGGCACGATCGACCTGCCCCTGATCGTCGATTGGCCGAACCGGCCGTTGCAGCACGTCGACCATGAAAACGGAAAACCTGCGATCACCGATTATCGCGTGGTGCGAACAGGCGGCGGCGAAAGCCGCGTGCGGCTTTATCCCAAGACGGGGCGCTCGCATCAGCTGCGGGTTCATATGAAAGAGATCGGCCATCCGATCCTAGGCGATCCGTTCTATGCGACCGGACCTGCGCGGGATTATCCACGCATGATGCTGCATTCTGAAACGCTGCAGTTCCGGCATCCCGATGGCGGCGCTGGCGTGCGGTTTACCGCCAAGGCGCCGTTCTAGATCAGTCGAGCGGCTCGAGTTCGGCCTCAAGCTCGGCGCGCAGATGCTCGTGCTGCTTCGGCAGTTTCAACGCCGAGCCAAGGCTTTCGCGATCCTCGTCGGCATCAAATCCGGGCGCATCGGTGGCAATCTCGAAAAGGATGCCGCCGGGGCTGCGGAAGTAGATCGCCTGAAAATAGTCGCGGTCGATCTGCGGCGTGACCTGATAGCCCGTCTCGATCAGCGCCTTGCGAACCTCGCGCTGGGCGGCGGCATCCGCGACTGAAAAAGCGATGTGATGCACCGATCCGGCTCCCTGTTTGGCGCGTTTTCCGCCCGCCACCGTCTCGATATCTATGAGGTTTGCGTTGTTCCCTTTGGGTTTGGCGAAGCGTGTTGTGGCTCCTTCGCTGCCAGCCTCTTCATAGCCCATGAACCGCAAAAGCTCGGCCGAAGCGCCACCATCGCGTAGGCGCATCGAGGCCGAATGAAATCCGCGGATCGCCATGTCTTCGCTCACGCCGCCGCCTGTCCAAGGCGCGCGATCGTCATCCCGTTCGACAAGAGCAAGGCTCTCGCCATCCGGACCGGAAAAGAGAATACGCGCATCGCCAAACAATGTGTCGCTGGTGATCCCCGTCACGCGAAACTCGCCAAGGCGGTTTCTCCAAGCGTCTGCCGATCCGACGGGAATGGCGAACGAGACAGTGCCAACCTCGCCGACACCGGAGGTGCCGCGCGCAGAGCGCGTGCGGGGGAAATAGGTCATGACTGTCCCGGGTGTGCCGACCTCATCGCCGTAGTAGAGGTGATAGACTTCGGGTGCATCGAAATTCACCGTCGTCTTGACCCGCCGCAGCCCGAGTGCCTCGGTGAAGAACCGGTTGTTGGCCGTGGGTGACGAGGCCAGCGAGGTGATGTGGTGAATGCCCTGGATTTGGCTCAGCATGAAAACTCTCTCATTGTGTTAGAGCCAACATAAGAGCTTTTCGGTAAGGTGTAACCGGCATTGGCGCACCGTTTCTGTGCGCGAATGAATTGGCAGGGGCGCCCGATATTATGCGGGCGCCCGCGCTGAATTACTCGGCGGCCCAGCCCGAGATGGCCTTGACCTCGAGGAACTCCTCAATGCCCCAAGTGCCGCCTTCACGGGCGCGGCCTGAGGCCTTGATGCCGCCAAAGGGCGCGCCCGCGGCGCGGCTCTTGCCGTTCATCTCGACCATGCCCGACCGCAGCTGGCGGGCAAGCCGGTTGCGCCGTGCGCCGTCTTCGGACTGGACATAGTTGGTCAAGCCATAGGGCGTGTCGTTGGCAATGCGGACAGCTTCTTCCTCGGTGTCGAAGGGAATGATCGACAGGACAGGCCCGAAGATTTCCTCGCGCTCGATGGTCATGCCGGGCTTTACATCGGCAAAGACAGTCGGGCGAACATAGAAGCCTTTGTTCATCCCCTCCGGCAGGCCGAGGCCACCGGCGACAAGCCGTGCGCCTTCGTCGATGCCCTTCTGGATATAACCCTGAATCTGCTCCCACTGGCGCTTGTTGACCACGGGGCCGATGTGACGGCCATGCTCGCTCGCAGGGCCGACTTTGATCGAGCTGGCGATCTCGGCAGCGGCTTCGACGGTTTGATCGTAGATCGACCGCTCAACCAGCATCCGCGAAGGCGCGTTACAGCTTTGGCCCGAGTTGTTCATCATATGCCGCACGCCGCGTTTCACGGCGTTTGGATCGGCATCGGCAAAAATCAGGTTGGCACCCTTGCCGCCCAATTCGAGCGTCACCCGCTTGAGCGTTGCAGCAGCGGCCACAGAAATCGCGCGGCCCGCACGGGTCGAGCCGGTGAAGGAAATCATCTCGACATCCGTGTGGCTGGACAGCTGGCTTCCGACGCCCATGCCGTCGCCGTTCACAAGGTTGAACACGCCAGCAGGCACGCCAGCGTCGTGGACGAACTCGGCAAACAACATCGACGAAAGCGGGGATTCTTCAGACGGCTTGAGGATGCAGGTGCAGCCAGCAAGAAGCGCCGGGATCACCTTGAGCGTGACCTGATTCATCGGCCAGTTCCACGGGGTGATCAAGCCAACAACGCCAATCGGCTCGAGCGCGATCATGTCGTTCGGCGTGTCGGGACGGAGTGGGCGGACCCATTCCATATGCTCGAAAGCGGCGATGAAGTTTTTGAGGTGCCATGGCAGGCATTCGGCCTGATCGTCGCGGCTCATGTCGATCGGGGCGCCCATTTCGATCGAGATCACCTGCGCCATCTCGTCGGCGCGTTTTTCATACTGTTCCAGAATGCCTTTTACATAGCCGAGGCGCACCTGCGGATCAGTCGCGGCCCAAGCCGGAAAGGCGGCCTTGGCGGCAGCAACGGCTGCATCGGTGTCGGCCTGATCGCCAAGGCTGATCACGGCGCAAACGTCTTCGGTCGAAGGATCGATCACATCACAGTCGCGGGCTTTGGCCGGCGCGACCCATTTGCCGTTGATATAGAACTCGCGTTTTTCGATCATAGCGACTCTCCGGTAATTTGATCAAATTTTGCGCACACTGCCACCGGCTCCAACCTATTGCAAGGCGATGTGTCGTTTCGGTCGAGCTTGCTATAGAATGCCCGTCTTGGGGTGGATCAAGAAGAACCGACATTGGCCTCAACGTCTCCGACTTTGTGCCTGAGCGCTTGGTTCAATCAGGCCATAATTCGGCGCCATTTGCGCTACGCCCGTCGTCTGCCCACAGAATAACGGGCCAACGATCAATGCTTGTCCCGCTTGTGGGGCTTTTCTTTTGCCTCTGCCTCGGCAAGATGACGGCAAGGGCGCACTGGACCCGACAGGTAGGAATGACTTTGAAAAAGCCCAAGGCCTCCCGCCGACCATCAGCACCTGTCGTAATCGGTTGGCGCGAGACAGTCGCTCTCCCGGATTTGGGCATCGATGCCGCCGTTGCCAAGATCGACACTGGCGCGCGAACATCGGCGCTTCATGCCACTCGGATCCGCCATTTCGAACGCGACGGAGCCCAATGGGTTCGGTTTCACGTCCCTCACGCGGGTTTGGCCGAAGCGATCGATTGCGAAGCGCCGCTTGTCGACAGCCGCGAGATAAAGAACACCAGCGGCGTTCCAGAGGAACGCTTGGTCATCGCAACCCGCCTGACCCTTGGTGGCCGGAGCTGGAACATCGACGTTTCTCTTGCCGACCGCGCCGCCATGTCGATGCCTCTCATTCTGGGCAGGACGGCAATCCGGCGCCATCGTATACTCGTAAATCCGGGCCGCTCATTTCTGGCCGCACCTGTTGGAAAGGAAAGCTGATGAAGCTTGCAATGCTGGCACGCAATCCCAACCTCTATTCCCACCGGCGCCTCAAGGAGGCGGCCGAGGAGCGAGGCCACACGCTCGACATCATCAACACCCTTCGCTGCTACATGAACATCGCGAGCCGCCGACCCGAAGTTTATTACAACGGCGAGAAGCTGCCGCTCTATGACGCTGTGATCCCACGGATCGGCGCGAGCGTGACCTTTTATGGCCTCGCCGTTCTGCGCCAGTTTGAGATGATGGGGGTCTATCCACTGAACGAATCCGTCGGTATCGGCCGCAGCCGCGACAAGCTGCGCTCTATGCAGCTTCTGGCGCGGGACGGGATCGGCCTTCCGGTGACGACATTTGCCCACGATCCAAAACAGACCGAGGAAGTGATCCGCCTTGCCGGCGGCGCTCCGGTGGTGGTCAAACTCTTAGAAGGCACACAGGGCATCGGCGTGGTTCTGGCTGATACTGAGCGCAGCGCCAAATCGGTGATCGAGGCGTTCCGCGGGGCGGATGTGAACATCATGGTGCAGGAATTCATCAAGGAAGCAGGCGGCACGGATATCCGCGCCCTCGTCGTCGGCGGCAAGGTCGTGGCTGCGATGAAGCGCACAGGCGCGGACGGCGAATTCCGATCCAACCTGCATCGCGGCGGCTCGGCCATGGCGATCAAGATCAGCCCCGAGGAACGTGCCACCGCAATCCGCGCGGCCAAGGCCATGGGTCTGAATGTCTGCGGCGTCGATATGCTGCGCTCCAATCATGGGCCTGTGGTGATGGAGGTCAATTCCTCACCGGGGCTTGAGGGCGTCGAAAACGCGACCGGCATCGACATTGCGGGCAAGATCATCGAGTTCATCGAAAAGAACGCTAGGCCCAACAGCACGCGGACCAAGGGCAAAGGCTGATGCCCGAAATTCGCAAGCCCTTCGAGATCGCCGGGCGGCGCATTGCGCCCGGCCAGCGGATGACGGTGGACCTGCCGGTCAGTACGCTCACCGATCACACCCCCGTCACCATGTCGGTCCATGTGATCCACGGCAAAAAGCCGGGGCCGGTGATGTTTGTCTCCGCCGCGATTCATGGCGACGAAGTGATCGGGGTCGAAATTGTGCGGCGGCTCTTGCGCACGCCCGCGCTCGACCGGATGGCAGGCACGCTTCTGGCTGTGCCGATCGTCAACACTTTCGGGTTTCTCAACCAAAGCCGTTATCTGCCCGACCGGCGCGATCTTAACCGTGTCTTCCCCGGATCGGCTGGCGGCTCGCTTGCCGCCCGGCTTGCCCATATCTTTTTGGCCGAGATTGTCGAGCGGTCCGACTTCGGCATCGACCTGCATTCCGCCGCCATTCACCGAACCAACCTACCGCAAGTTCGCATCAGTCCCGGCAGCGACAGGATGCGCCACATGGCTGAAATCTTTGGGGCGCCCGTCATTATCACGTCCAAGAAACGTGACGGCTCGCTTCGGCTTGCCGCCGGTGAGGCGGGTGTCGATATGCTGCTTTACGAGGCAGGCGAGGGCCTGCGGTTTGACGAATACGGCGCCCGCACAGGCGTCATGGGCATCCTGCGGGTGATGCACGAGATGGGGATGATTGGCGCCAAGGGCATCGCCAAGCCGCGGGTCCGGCCGACTTTGTGCCGCAAGTCGTCTTGGCTCAGAGCGCCCGCCGGAGGCTTGATCCGGATGTTCCGCCAATCGGGCGACAAGGTCGCTCCGGGGGATGTGATCGGGCTGATCTCCGATCCCTTCGGTGAGAATGAGACCGAAGTTGTGGCGACCGAGGGCGGCATCGTCATTGGGCGGGCCAACCTACCGGTGGTCAACGAGGGCGACGCGCTGTTTCACATCGCAGAGCTGCCCGATCCGGCCAGGGCTGAGGCGGCGGTTGGTGCGCTTGCCGAACAGCTTGAGGCGCAGCCCCTTTTCGACGAAGACGAGATCATCTGAAACGAAAAAGCCCCAGCGTTTCCGCCGGGGCCCAATTCTTGCCGTGCGCGGGGATTACTCCTCGGCGTCGGCCTTTTCTTCTTTCGGGATCTCAAGGCCAGTTTCCTGATCGACAATCTTCATCGACAGGCGGACCTTGCCGCGATCGTCAAAGCCCAGAAGCTTGACCCAGACTTCCTGACCTTCCTTCAGAACATCCGAAGGATGATTCAGACGGCGGTTCTCGATCTGGCTGACGTGCACAAGGCCGTCGCGCTTGCCAAAGAAGTTAACAAAGGCACCAAAGTCGACCAGCTTGACGACCTTGCCCTTGTAAACCTTGCCTTCTTCCGGCTCGGCCACGATCGAATAGATCATGTCATAGGCCTTCTGGATGGCTTCGCCATTCGACGAGGCGATCTTGATGATGCCGTCGTCGTTGATGTCGACCTTGGCACCCGAAACCTCAACGATCTCGCGGATGACCTTGCCGCCCGAGCCGATCACTTCACGGATCTTGTCGGTCGGGATCTGCATGGTCTCGATGCGCGGAGCATGGACAGAGAAGGCGTTGGCGCTGCTCAGCGCTTTCGACATCTCGCCAAGGATATGCAACCGGCCCTCTTTGGCCTGAGCCAGAGCCTGCTTCATGATTTCCGGAGTGATGCCGGCAACCTTGATGTCCATTTGCAGCGAGGTGATGCCTTCGGAAGTACCAGCGACCTTGAAGTCCATGTCGCCGAGGTGATCCTCGTCGCCAAGGATGTCGGTCAGAACGGCCCAGGACCCATCGTCCTCAAGGACCAGACCCATGGCAACGCCGGCCACCGGAGCCTTGAGCGGAACGCCCGCATCCATCATCGACAGCGAACCGCCGCAAACCGAAGCCATCGACGAAGAGCCGTTGGACTCGGTGATCTCCGACACGACGCGGATCGTGTAGGGGAAGTCGGTCGCAGCCGGAAGAACCGCCTGTAGCGCGCGCCAAGCAAGTTTGCCGTGGCCGATTTCGCGGCGGCCGGGCGAACCCACGCGGCCAACTTCGCCAACCGAATAGGGCGGGAAGTTGTAGTGCAGCAGGAAGTTCGAGCGGAAGTTGCCGTGCAGAGCGTCGATGATCTGCTCGTCGTCGCCGGTGCCGAGGGTGGTCACGACCAGAGCCTGCGTCTCACCGCGGGTGAAGAGGGCCGAGCCGTGGGTCCGCGGCAGGAGGCCGGTTTCCGACACGATCGAGCGAACCTGATCGAGGGCGCGGCCGTCGATACGCTTCTTGTCCTTCACGACCGAGCCGCGCAGAACGCTCGACTCGAGCTTCTTGAGCGCGGTGCCAAGGTTGGCATCGGCAAGCTGCTCTTCGGTCAGAGCGGCCTTGATGGCCTCTTTCGCGGCAGAAACGGCGGCAACGCGCTGTTGCTTGTCGAGGATCGCATAGGCGGCGCGCATCTGCTCTTCGCCAAGACCTTTGACGACGCCGAGAAGCTCCGAGTAATCGGGCGAGGCAAAGTCGAAGGGCACTTTGGCCGAGGTTTCGGCGAGCGAGATGATGAGGTCGATGACCGGCTGGATCTGCTCGTGCGCGAACACAACAGCACCAAGCATCTCGTCTTCGGTCAGCTCGTAGGCTTCCGATTCAACCATCATCACGGCGTCTTTGGTGCCGGCAACAACGAGGTCGAGGCGCTGCTCGGGATCGTTGCGAAGGCCCTGCATATCGTCGACGGTCGGGTTCAGCACGTAGTCGCCATCGACAAAGCCGACGCGGCAGCCAGCGATCGGGCCCATGAACGGCACACCCGAAATGGTCAGCGCCGCCGAGGCTGCGATCATCGCAACGATATCGGGATCGTTAACAAGGTCGTGGCTCAGTACGGTGCACATCACAAGAACTTCGTTCTTGAAGCCATCGACGAAAAGCGGGCGGATCGGACGGTCGATCAGGCGCGCAGTCAGCGTTTCCTTTTCGGTCGGACGCGCTTCGCGCTTGAAGAAGCCGCCCGGAACCTTGCCAGCGGCATAGTATTTCTCTTGGTAGTGAACGGTCAGCGGGAAGAAATCCTGGCCCGGCTTCGGTTCTTTGGCGTAGGTCACGTTGGCCATGACCGAGGTTTCGCCAAGGGTGGCAATCACGGTGCCGTCAGCCTGACGGGCAACCTTGCCGGTTTCCAGTGTCAGCGTTTCCTCGCCCCACTGGATTGATTTTTTAACTTCGTTGAACATCTATCGTTTCCTCTAGGGAGCGCTCCCGGCCTTCCGGGTCTCCCGTTTGAATGGCGGCCCCATTGCCGCCGCCCCCAATCCTTCGCATGCGCCCGAGGGCAGGGCTCACGTCACAGATGGGCGGCCTATACATGGGATTGCCGGATTTGGAAAGAACGCAGTTTTCCGCGAAATAACGCCAAAAGTGCCGAGAACTTCGAGTTTTGGGTTTCCCGAACCCACCGCCTGTCCGACAAATGTAGGTGCATAGTGTTTATGGCTAACAAGGGAGTTGTTTATGGCCGGGAAATTTGAGCTCTATTAAAGACAAGGCGGGCGAGTTTCGGTTCCGCCTTAAGGCCGGTAACGACGAACCCATTCTGGCGAGCGAGGGCTACAAACGCCGCGCGAGCGCAATGAACGGCATCGCCTCGGTCCA
>Ga0181563_10000694_pt1 | contig 32667 bp, 52 predicted proteins | sample 011ome_25_FD_133759 | JGI IMG/M metagenome (GOLD analysis project Ga0181563, IMG submission 133759) | Coastal salt marsh microbial communities from the Groves Creek Marsh, Skidaway Island, Georgia - 011512CT metaG (megahit assembly) | ecosystem: Environmental > Aquatic > Marine > Intertidal...
ATGTGTCAAGACCCAAGGGTCTTTGATGCGATGATGATGGCAGGCACACCTTGTCCGTATGACGGACTTATCGGTGAGCAAGCAAAAGCAGCATGGATTACCGACGAAGAGTCACGACCCGGAGTTAAAGAAAAGGAAGGGATGAATGAAGGTACTAAAACGCTGCTTGGCGGTGCTGGTGTTGCTGGCTTACTCTTGTTACTCCTTATCTGAAGAATTCGATACCAGTACTCAATTCGGTACAACTAACAATGCTGCACAGTTTGGTTTGAACTGGGTGATGTCACGTGTGTTGCCACAACAGGCAGGACTACAGGTCAGCAACGTTGTGTACCGTTATACGACTGAGAAGAATCCTGATGACGATATGATCGTTCACGTTCAGAACGAGAATGCGCGTGGTCCCGGATATATTTTCAGAGCATCCGATGATTGGTCTGGCATTCCCGGCAACTCAATCAACAAAGCAGTCCCCGTAGATTTCATTGACATATCTTACTGGGGTCCGGGTTCGATTGAGGTGGAGGGATTTGGTACGGTGAAAGATCCGGAGGTGTTTTACACGTACAAGTATGACCCTTGTTTTGATCCACAGTCAAATCCACAGTGCCCCGGATATGTTGATCCTTTCGTTATTGAATTGACTGAGGTGGAATTATATGATGTGCTGGACGATGACTTAGTGCAAGACGAGTTAGATCGTAAAGCAAATATGAAAGCACAAGATGAGGACGAAAAAGAGAAGGCAAGACAAAAAGCAAAAGAAGCATTAGAAGAGGTAGATGAACGATTAGAACAATTACTGGGCATGGTGATTAAAGACACCATGTCCGAAGAACAGGAACTTATTCATTCGCAGATAATGGCATTAAAGGCACTGCCAATATCTTACCAGTCTCAACTGTTCGGCGGTGATCTTCCCGGAGGGTCTTTACCCACTGGAAAAGAACTACCGAAGAACACACGAGGATTGAGACAATCTTTCGCGTCGGAACTCCGACACGCAGAGATGGTCCGACTACAGTATGAGAAGTAAACAAACAGAAAAGGGAGAGCATCTAATGCTTAATAAAACTTTTACATTATTGGCGACACTGATGACCTTTTGTGCTAGTGCGTTTGCGGAAGAGATTCCTATTAGTGGTAGTGTGGAATCTAAGTGTATCGTAACGCAAGACACTGCTGGAGTTTACGGTAACGCATCACCTGAAACGTTGTCAACGGCAACGGCAGATGGCGGTGTACATCCGGTTGTACGGTTTGATGTAATCCAAGCTGATTATTATATGGCGAAGATTTCTCATCCTACTTCCTTTACCGAATCTCCTAACCTGAGCGACACAGTTACTTGGACTGGCACTACGTCAGTTGATCAAGTATCTGACGCTGCAATGTCTGCCTATGATACCAATAAAGTTGAATATGATAACGTCACTGAGGTAGACTTGTCTATCGCTGGTTCTACGTGGTTCAAAATAGAGTCAGAGGCAGACTATGGATACAACAAGGCATTTCCGGGAGGTCAATACCAAGCAGTCGTAACTGCGGAGTGTATCGCCATTTAAGGAAAATCATATGAAATACATTATCTTTTTATTGACAATGATGAGTGGGCAAGCCCTGCTTGCCCACGATTTTACTCCAACATACCCGAAGTTGGAAACAACACATCAATCGGGAGTGTTGAAAGCGAGTATGAAATTGTTCAATAAACGAGATGATATTCGGTATTATAGAGTAGGCGTCTATGACAGTGAGTGGAACAAGATTCCATTCATCGTCTCAGGCGGGAAAACAATTAATGTAGAGTATCTTGATACAAAGAGATTTGATGTCTATATTCAGGAGAGTCGAAGAAGAGATATAACTTATATTTGCACTAAGTCTCTGACACTCCAAGACGGATCTACGAAATCAATTATGGCTTCGAGGATTTGCTCGAAAGTGAAATGAAACTTATGAGAATATTAGTATTTGTGTTATTGTTAGTTGCGTGTGAACAAGCGTTAGCGGAGTCGAGTTCTCTGAACTTGGCATTACCTAATACGTCTGGATCATACGCGCAAGACAGAGTACGTGCTGGGCAACTGGAATGTGCGAATGCTATTGGCGGTGCTACCACCGTTGAGTTTGGCGTTGTCGGCATTCTAAACCAGAACGGACCATATAGCAGTTTCTACGGAGGTGCTTATGAGAACCCGCCGGGTTACGATCAGGACGGGTTGGTCAAAGATGTTGGGGTTTATGCGAAATTAACTATTCCGCTTGATAAACCCAAGGAACGTCTGAACTGTAACACTCTCTATAAACTCGAACTTGAAAGAAGAAGACTAGAGATACAAAGACTACAGGCAGAGGTCGCGCAACTGCGTAATTTGCAGTTTGCCGATGACGAGGAGTAAACATGGCTGAAGTAGAATTTGCAGGAATGACCTTCAAAGGTGGGAAGATGATGATTCTTCTCACAGCACTATCCACTTTGGGTGGTGGACTTTGGGGTGGTTTCGAGTTCTATAAAGACTACATGGATATGAAGGAGATAATCGCGAATATCGATGTAGGAGAGATAGAAGCACGAAACAATGTCATTGAAACAAAACTAGATGAAGCGATTGATTACTCAAGAAGCATTAAGAACGATCTGAGAGATGACTTCAATCGGATGGAGAAGAATGTGGATCGAATCGAAGACCAGAATCGGGAAATGGAAGATAAAGTCAAAGATATGATTGACAAGGCGACTGAACGTTTTGACAATCGTAGGGAGAGTTTACAGACAGACACGGAGATTAAAATTACTGCCGTTGAAAAACGACTGAATGATAAAATCCAAAATGTGCTGAACAACCCTCTCGCTGACTAGGATAGGGAGTACAGACTCATGCGTGTTAAAGTAACGTTTGTTAATGGAGGCACGATTAGTGGTAGGTTAAGTGGGGACGATGAGGTTTATGCCGCATTGAAACCCAAGGACGTAATCCCTTGGGTTATGAACGACGATAGAAAGTTCATTCCTTTTACCCAACCGAGCGGTACTGAGGTTCATTTGAACAAATCAAATATCGCTTTAATCGTGTTAGATGAGGAGGAGTAAATGGACAGGGTTTTTGAAACCCGTGAAGTCCGCTACAGTCATCAGTTCCTTCTTATGTGCAGTATTGGACTGAACATAGGATTGGTGTTGGGATTTGTAGTATTCTGACTCAGCGGGAGGGCACCTACGGGTGCCCTTTTTTTTATACCTTGCGCTCTTCAGGCTTGCATTGTTTGAGAGTCTTAGCATACTCAGGGTCATACTTCGTCCACACTTCACATTCTAACTTGTAATCAATACCACCGTCAAGTGATTCAAGATATCGCTTGCGTTTGAGAGAGTTAAAGGGTTTCATGCGATACTCGCAGAACGATTCTCCGCGCTCCCAACAATCGTCAATTTTATTTTTGACAAGCGCATCCGCAACAATACCGCCCGGAACTAAAAGTAAAAATATAAGCACTGCTTCCATGGTTAAGACTCTATTAAGGTTCGTCACTACTTAGTTAAGAAACGTTTAGATTTTAGTTAAGTTTGTCAAAACTTAATGAGAATTAATCTCATCTTTACTACATAAAAAGAATTCTTAATAAATTAAAGGAATATTTAATATGCGAATCTTAATCCTAGCAATCGGTATTTTATGCACACTTGCTGCATGTTCAACCAAAGCAAATCCATATATAGAAATCAAATCAGAAGTGACATACAAAGATTTTTCTTCAACTGATGCAGTCAATCATACTCGTTTCGGTTACGAGAAAAAATCACTCACTGGCAACAAGATTTATTTTGAAGGTGGACACATGACGGGTGGTTCATCTTGGGAAGCAGGATATAAGACCCGTTTGTCGGACACGCTCGTTGTTAAAGGCAAACTCGAAAGCAAACGTGAACGAGGTTTGCAGTCCAAGACTAAACTAGAAACTGAGATTCGATACACTTGGTGATATAAATAACCATAGAAATGACAAAGGAGTATTTCTATGGTTGAATCAATACTAGATCTCGCTATGACTTTTTGGCAATGGGTGGTATTTGGTGTTCTCGTTCTTGTTGGGTTTATCTCAAATAAGTTCGACGGGCAAGGTGAAAATCGTGTAGGTTTTCATTACACCGAAATGCCACATATGAAACCGATTCCTATTGCTACGAAAGACAAAGGATTTTTCAAAGCAATCTGGCATTGGTTAATGGGTGTGCGTCAATGGGAAATCACAGAAGATTTCCATTACGAACTCATGGGTGAAAAATATGTAATCCCGAAGGGGTTTCAATTTGACGGTGCATCCGTACCTAAATTTCTTGCTATGTGGTTATCTCCTGTTGGCGTCCTGCTGATGGGTGGTCTCGTGCACGATTATGCATACAAGTATGCGGCATTGTGTCAGATCAAAGGCAAAAAACACGTTCATGTTATGCACATGGATCAAAAAATGGCAGATACGATTTTTCGTGACATCTGCATCGAAGTCAATGGTTTCAAGTTGATGAACTATCTTGCTTTCTGGGCGTTACGAATAGCAGGGTTTGTCGCATGGAACGGACACAAGAAAAGAGGGACTCACGTATGAAATATCTCGGCAAACTAATGGGCGAAAGAACTTCACTTGATGGTGTTATGTTGATTGGTATTTGCGGTTGTATTATTCTTTTTGGTGGATTGGCAAAAGTTGCTGCTTGGGCAGGTCTTGGATGGGGCATCTGGACCTTACTTAAAACAGAAGATAAGTAATAGATATATGAAATTGTGGACTATTTGGAAATATGCACTTGGTGGATTCTCTGATGATAAGACGGAACCTTATGATAACTACGTTGCATTGTTACGCACTATTATTGTGGGCGTCAATTTTGCTACGTGCTTTTTCATAATGGCAAACGTGGTGCATAACTGGTAATGTCATATTCTGATCAGGTCATGGACCATTACAACAACCCTCGCAATGTGGGTAAACTAGATAAAGACGCAGAGGATGTGGGCACTGGCATGGTCGGTGCCCCTGCGTGTGGCGATGTTATGCAGTTACAGATAAAGGTGAATGATGATGGAATTATCGAAGATGCTAGGTTTAAAACCTATGGATGTGGAAGTGCTATCGCTTCTTCCTCCCTCCTTACCGAATGGGTTAAAGGTCGCAGTCTTGATGAAGCTGGGGATATTAAAAACACCGACATCGCAGAAGAACTTGCCCTCCCACCCGTCAAAATCCACTGTAGTGTACTTGCCGAGGATGCGATAAAAGCAGCGATTAATGATTATAGGATGAAGAATGAAACTATTCGAGACACTGAATGAAGATGTATTTACGTTGTTTGCAGCAAGACATTATTACAGTCCCACATGTATAGATGCTGAAGAATTTTACGAAGATCTAAAAAGATTCAAATACATAAAACGCCTCTTGAATCGATACTTAGATAATGGTAAACTATCCGAAAGATTAATAATGAATCACCTTGTTATCATCTTTAATGTCTTTGGGCACGATGCTGGTTTAAAAATGTTAGAATATAAACTAGAACCAAGGCACTGGACGGTGGTAAAACCGTTTCTTATCTATCTTAAAGTTCAATTAAATACTAAATATAGTAATGTTATTTCAGACAAAAACGTAGTAGATCAGTTGAGGAACTTTTAATGTCACTGTTGACAAGAGCAGGAGATTTAGTATATACTTTCCGTTTTCTTAAACTTTTAGTCACCAAGTTTGAGGATACTGATGCGTTTAAGAATGGAATAATCGATGCTGATGGTAAAAGGATAAAAAGCAAAAGTATAATTACGGGAGAAGAAAAGGCATCATACACCCCTTTTCACAAATTAGTATTTAACATCAAAAAACTTCTTGCTAAAGCACCCGGAGGCAGCACCAGACTTGCCTCATATGCTGCTGCTTTGTTTTTGCTCAAGGAAAAACATAACCTTACTGACAAACAGTTAGAAAAAATCTTAGCAGAATCGAATATAGATTTTGTAGATATGATGTCAGAACAAACACAGTGGTATCTTTTAGAAGATCAGCAACTGTGTCCCGGTGTATATCGTTGCAGAAACGAAAAGGTCCTGAGCGAAACGTGGGACGAGTTGGTAACTGAAAAAGATAAAATCAGAGTTCATGATAATGCTTTCCCGGTGGGGGACCTTTTGGGTATATCAATTTATGAGGGAGAGCACATTAATACAGGCAAAACGGTACACTTCACTTTGGGAGAAATCTACCGATGAAAACATTTAAACAGATGTATGACGAGATGATGGCAGAAAGTCCGACCATGACTGCTGCTGATGCTGGCATCCCTCATGACACCAAAGACATGGGACCTACTAAGAGAAAAAGAAAATATAAAATTCTGACCAGAAGATTTGTCGAAATTATGGGAAAGAGGAAGCGACAGGTACAATAAGTGAAACATCAACATCATGAGAAAATGAAAGAGATTGTGACCTTTAACGAACCCGATGATTGGATCACATTTAAGGGAAAGTCTCACATTATATTTGACAAGACTTTTCTGCACATCCCAAGAACGGGTGGCAAAGCAGTCAAGAAAATTATATACGAGACTAACACTGCTGGTTATTCTAAGGGACCAGAGTACATCAAACCCGAAGTCATAAGTCATCTACAAAAATTTCAACAAACATTAAAGCATGTTGATTACTCTCCCGGTAATCTCTATGTTCATCACCCCATATCCAACCTAAAAGAAGAGGTCAAAAAGCAAACTCAGTTTTTTACCTTAGTGAGAAACCCATGGGAAAAAATGGTTTCTCACTATAATATGGCAATGTTGTTCAGCATTGCTTTCAAGTATATCGAAGAGGGTTGCCTTTGGGATTTAGGTATTTGGAAAAAGTATGATGAATTCAACTCTTGGTTACCCCCGAGAGGAGATCGTCCTATGCCTCGAATTGACAGCACAGGAAATATGGGGTGGTCATTTGAAGAGTACCTTGACTTTAGGAACAATCCTTATTTTAACGATCCAGCAATGTATGGTTTCAACGGACCTCAAAATCCACAGTACAATTTTCACACACAGAAATCTTACATAGACGAAACTGTCCATTGTCTTCGTTATGAACGTTACCAAGAGGAATTATCAGCATACTTAAGCATCTCTCAATTTGTAGACAGTGATTTAGATTACACCTTGAGAAACAACATGCTTCACACCAAAGTCGGCGGTGAAGATTACCACAAAATCCCTTACAAAGAACTCTACACCGAAAAAACTATTCAAATCGTCGCAGATATATACAAGGAAGATATTGAGCACTGGGGATTTGATTTTGATACTGGTGCTAAAAGAAATTATTGGAGATCATAATGTACTTGAAATTAATTTTATTTTTTGCTATAATATCTGTTATTGGTGGAGGTTATGCTTATCATCAGGTGACTGTTTCCAAACTTGAGAACACCGTTATACAATTGGAAGCAAACAATCGCACCCTGAAAGAAAATCAGGTGCAGATGGAACAGGCAGTGAAAACTGCGCAAGAGTCGCTTGCTGCTGCGGAAGCAAACGCAAAAAAGTCAGAAGCAGCAATGTCTGCCTTGACTGCCAAAAACAATGAATTGGCAAAGGACAAGGCAAACTACATGAAGATCTTTAAAGATCACAATTTAACCCGTCTTGCTCGTGCTAAACCCGGCATGATAGAGACACGAATTAACAATGGCACTGAGAAAGTGTTTAGGATGCTAGAAGATGATACGAAAGAACTTATGGATGCTGATGACGGTGAGCCTGCTACTACAGGGTTGCCAGTGGATGCCCAGTCTAAAGTGGGGCAGCAAGGATCAAGTGATAGTTCCCCCCGAACCGAAGATAATAACAGTAGAGAAGAAAGTCCCGCTGCGGATCTATCAACCACCGCTGCCAGCGGAGATTGATCTTCTCAACGTAAACTTCTTCGTCATCACCGAAGAGAACCTACAGGAAAAAATCAAGGAAATTGAGAAGATCCTTGATGGTAATTTTGTAGTGTTCGCACTGACACCCGATGGTTATGAGAAAATGGCAGAGAACTTCCAAGAGGTTCGCCGTTATGTGAGGCAACAGAAAGAACTGATCCTCTACTATCGTGAAGCAACCACAGAAAGTGAAGGTACCACAGCAGAGGAATGGTTAGAACATAGTGAAAATAGCAATAACGGGTCACAGTAGTGGCATAGGACAAGCAATCCACCGCCAGTTGATGATCAGTAGCGATGATACTGAATTTAAATTATTTTCCCGTGACAATGGATATGATTTAGCATTAGATTATCAAACTGTTATTGACGAGATTGTCGAATGGGATGCAGATGTAGTATTTAATAATGCTTGGGCATATGGAAATAATGCCCAACCAGAAATATTAAAAGCATTACATAAAAAATGGTCTGATAAAGAAAAGGTAATCATCAACACCGGATCGTGCACTGCATATTATTGGCAGGGAGAAATTGGTGATAATCTTTATGTACAGGACACGAAAGAATTAATAGACTATTGTATAAGATCGTCTGTAGAATGGCCATGGGCAAACAAATGTAGATGTCATGTGGTCAGTTTTGGATATGTACAATCTGCTCTTGTCGAAGGTTCTGAATACTATGATGAGTTTATTACTGCAGATGAAGCAGCAGAAATTATGATCGATCTAATCGAACCTAAAAACTATTTGATACCCGAGGTCATGGTTACGCATAAGTTTTTTGATCTGGAGAAAATGGAGTCGGTAAGAAAAATTACTGATGCCAACATGTCCAAATCTATCATGAAAAGTTACAAATAGCAAAAACCATATATATTATTTCCACCGATTAAAAAAACCCCTTGAAGAGATGAGGAGGCGCATTTCTATGCCCAGCAATTTTTTACCCACGAGTTACCAAGAATTTATCCACCTGTCCCGTTATTCACGATGGTTGCCTGATCAAGGACGCAGAGAAACGTGGGAAGAAACAATTGCTAGGTACTTTGACTTTTTTACAGAGCACCTCGAAGAAACCTGCGACTACAAGTTGCCTGCTAAACTCAGAGGTGAGTTAGAGGAAGCAGTGCTTGCTCAGAAGGTCATGCCCTCGATGCGTTGTCTGATGACTGCGGGTGAAGCACTGAAGCGTGAGAATATTGCTGGATATAATTGTTCCTATGTTGCAGTAGATCGCCCACAAGCATTCGATGAGATCCTCTATGTACTCATGAATGGCACGGGTGTGGGGTTTTCCGTAGAACGCCAGTTCATTTCTCAGATGCCCGTAGTTGCTGAAGAATTCCATGATACAGATACAACAATCATAGTTGCCGATTCCAAGTTGGGTTGGGCAAAGGCAATGAAAGAGTTGGTTGGTTTGTTATACGCAGGGCAGGTACCCAAGTGGGACTTGACCAAAGTGCGTCCTGCTGGTGCACCCCTCAAGACCTTTGGGGGACGTGCATCAGGTCCAGAACCTCTCAATCAGTTATTTCTCTTCTGTGTTCAAACATTTAAGAATGCTGCTGGACGCAAACTTAATTCAGTTGAGTGTCACGATATCGTCTGTAAGATCGCAGAGATTGTTGTGGTGGGTGGTGTACGCCGTTCTGCACTGATCTCGTTGTCAAACCTATCAGATGATCGCATGCGTCATGCCAAGGCAGGGCAGTGGTGGAACGATCACGGGCAACGCGCACTTGCTAACAACTCTGCTTGCTACACTGAGAAACCAGACATCGGTATCTTCATGGATGAGTGGAAGGCACTGTACGACTCAAAGTCTGGTGAGCGTGGTATCTTCAACCGTGCATCTGCTAACATGATGGCAACTGCATCGGGTCGTAGGGAAGTCGGTGATCATGAGTTTGGCACTAACCCATGTTCTGAGATCATCTTACGCTCTCGTGAGTTCTGTAATCTCTCTGAGGTTGTGGTGCGTCCCGGTGACTCATGGGAAGACCTAGAAGAGAAAGTGCGCCTAGCAACGATTCTAGGTACTTTCCAGAGCAGTTTGGTAAACTTCAAGTACATTGGCAGTTCTTGGCGTAAGAACTGCGAAGAGGAACGCCTGCTAGGGGTTTCAATGACAGGTATTATGGACAACCCATTGACCAATGGCAAGAAGTCCAATGATCTTTCTGAACGACTAGAACACTTGAAGTCCGTTGCCGTGAAAACCAACGCAGATATGGCAAAGAAACTGGGTATCAACCAGTCAGTTGCTATCACTTGCGTTAAACCTTCTGGTACCGTGTCTCAGTTGGTTGATGCTGCCAGTGGTATTCATGCTCGACATAACCCATACTATATTCGTACTGTACGTGGTGACAAGAAAGACCCTCTCACTCAGATGATGGTTGATCAAGGGTTTCCCGTTGAAGATGACCAGATGAATCCCTCACACACGTCTGTGTTCTCGTTTCCAATGAAAGTAGACAAGGGTGCAATCTTCCGCACAGATATGACTGCTATTGAACAGTTAGAAATGTGGTTGGTCTATCAGAAGCACTGGTGTGAACACAAACCATCAATCACTGTATCCGTGAAAGAACACGAGTGGTTAGATGTTGGTGCATGGGTATACGAGCATTTTGATTATATGAGTGGTGTGTCATTCCTACCATTCTCTGATCATACGTATGCACAAGCACCGTATCAAGATACTGACGAAGCGGGTTACAAGGAGTTGCTTGCTAAAATGCCAAAGGAAGTGGACTGGTCTAAACTCGCAGAATATGAAGCAAGTGACATGACGATTGGTAGTCAAGAACTCGCCTGTGCTTCAGGTTTCTGCGAGATACAATAAATGGATGAATATAAGTACCATTTAGAATGTGTATCTTGTGAGACAGTGTTAGACTTGGTAGTTCATGAATTAGATGAACTACCTTGTTACTGTCCTATGTGTGGTGAGGATGTTAATGAAGAGTGGTTACTAACGGATGAAGGAATATAAACCTATTGTATGGAGCATCTATAAAGATTCCAAATACCACTTTTGTCAATATGACACTGTCACACAAGATTACATTGAAATGTCTGATGTCGTAAGAATTGCGGATATAATAGAAGCATATGGTTCTAAAAAAATAGAACTCCCGAGCAAATTTATTTTTAAAAAAGAAAGCAAGGGATACAACAACGATCTTATCATAAAAGATAGAAAAATTTTAGAACTGGTTAATTGGTTACAAACTAGAGATCGTACCCTGTCTGCGTCTTATATAAACTCCTCATCCCTTTCACATCATAAAGCACTTACTCTATCTGCTTACCACAAAACACGCTATAGAAATGCTCTGGTATGTTCGATGGGAAAGGGCAGAGACTTCGAGAATCTATTCCTATCTCAATTTGAAGACAATGAATTTGTAGAAGGGTACAGTCCTACATGGTTAGGGTTTTATACTTCTTTTTTGTATTGGTTGGGTCATTCGTGTGTAGAACTAATTAACTGCAGTCCTGAAAACTATTTAGATGCGGTGTTAGACCTAGAACTAGAAGAACCCAAAGAGGATGTTGAAGAGAGAAGAAAAAATTTCAAAGCAATGCTCAGAAACAGACCTGATTATTTACAATGGAAGGTCAACAACTTTTTTAAGCAGCACAACCCACTTCAAGAATGGGTCAACACGGATAAAAAACGAAAGAAAGTGTTTGAAAATGTTGAGCAAGAAAGAGAAAGACTTTTCTGGGGTAGACAAGCAGTTTACGAGTGTATTATAGAATTATTCACTTCCGAGTTTAAATTTAAAAAACATAAACAATTAGATACTGTAATCCTCACTGGAGAAGCAGCAAAATATCCCAAACTCTTTAGAGATTTGAACAATCATTACAGTAAAATCCCTTTGATTACCGGTACCGTTGCACATGGTATGGCAGTTGATGGTGAAAAAAATCAGGGTATTGGAGAGTGTATAACGATAAGAGAACCGTGCGACTTCGAAGATGCACAGCAGAAATATAACAGAAGAGAAGTGTTTGATAAGTTCAATAGTAACACAAAAATTTTATTTGTCAACACTGACCTTTCTGGTTTTATGTGCTATCGAGGATGTCAAACTGAACAAAAGATATACGAGTTGACTACTTCAGACAAGTTGAAAGACCCTACTTTTTTTATAGAGAACGAATCCGTAGTCATACCAACAAAGAAAAAAGATTTGTATGTTTTAAAATCTACTAATTCCTGTTTGTTTACAAGATTCCTAGATATACCAGAGAACGTGGTTTTTGGATACGAAATTAAATTCGACTCTAAAGATGAGATGATAAAAAAAGCACAGGAAGACAATTGCCTTGTGCTGATACAAGGCACCAATAATAGTTATGAATACTAAACCCCATATCTGCTTCTATTTCGCACATGATTTTGCAATAACTATATACGAACCCGATAAAAATATCGTACATGTTTTAAAAGCAGATACAGTCGAAGATAAAAAGCACTGTGAAGGTATATCTGGGATATTCCTGAGAACTAATATGCAGGCATTAGGACTGTCTAGAGTTGACGATGTCAAAAATATAGAAGACGGTTACTTAGATGTAGATTTTAACCCAGTATATCTGGAAAAGCAACACTACGGGTTTGCCGAAAATATACCCCAGAGCATCGAAAAAATCCACCAGTACATAAAGAAAGGGTTTGGTATTGACAATGACTATGATAAAGTATATGTTGGATTTGCAAATAGCATGTCTGGTTATGGGATTCAAGACTGGAGCACTTTAGCAAAGGGAAACGAGTATATCCTAAACAACATTCCTCTAAACCATCAACGAAAGATTGACATTGCATTACACCATGACTGTCATGCGTACAACGCATATTGGCAATCTCCCTTCTGTAAAAGTGATAGACCAGTTGCAGCAATTACATGGGATGGTGGCGGAGACTGGCAAGCATTCAACTTTTATGTTATAGACAAGAAAGGAAGCATACTCAAGAATGTTAATTTTCCTTTTAACTTTGGATCAATATATGCTTACCTTAGCAGCGAATATTTCCCCGGCATATTGAGCAAGGGCACTCATCCTTTAGACAATGCAGGTAAGTTAATGGGTTACTCTGCTTATGGAAAACGGTTTGAGGAAACCCACTCTCAAGAAATTACTAACGCATTAAACTTATGGAAAAAAATGTGTATGTTTTTTGAGAATGCGGAACCAACCTATAATACTCATGACTTTCAATCTTTTAAAGATTTTAACTCTCACACTCTTGCTCAAAAGTATAGGACAAACAAAAATACCGCTTGGCAAAGAAGAAGAGAATATTTCGAAGGAATGTTGCCGCATTGGTTTAATCGAACGTCACCAATCCCACATGAGTTAGAAGGCAACACTGCCCAATTTACTGCATGGGTCATACAAAAAACTTTACAAGAATCTATGCTGACTTTAATACGAAATGTGTTCAAGACAGATATAGAAAGATGCGATAACAATTTACTCATGAGCGGCGGGTGTGCACTAAACGTTTTGGTAAACGAAGAGATCAAAAAAGAGTTTCCTGAAATAAACGTGTGGGTCTCCCCCAACCCTGCAGATGATGGACTAGGGATGGGATTGATATATCATTACAACAAAGATCAAATCACAGAACCGGTTAAGGTACAGGGTCCGGATATTATAGACTTAGATGAATTAGACAATTACAATCCTGTGTTGTCAAGTCAAGATGAAATTTTAGATTACATATCCAAAGGTAAAATTGTTGGTCTCATCCAAGGTAAAATGGAAGTTGGACCAAGGGCACTAGGGTTTAGATCTATATTGTGCGACCCTTCTATCTCCGATATGAAAGACACTCTAAACGAGAAAGTGAAGTTCAGAGAGTGGTACAGACCTTTTGCTCCAGTTTGTAGATTAGAAGATGCCTCCACATATTTCGAGTCACCATACTTCGAAAACATGGAAGCAATGTCTTTTGTTGTCGATGTTAAGAAACCCTTTAGAAGGGCATTTCCTGCGATAACTCACATTGACAACACTGCTAGATTGCAGACAGTAACAGAGAAGTCCAATAAGTTTTTCTACGAATTGCTCACCAAATGGGACGGTGTGCTACTGAACACCTCTTTTAATGTGCAAGGTAAACCCATCCTAAATAGCATAAAGCATGCACACAAAGTCTTGAAAGATACAGGACTTGATGCATTTTTTGTAGTGAAAGACGGTGAGGTGTATAAAATTGAACAGGTGGCAGTATGAGGGAAAAGACTTCGAACCAGAGTCCCTCGATGATTGGTATGGGTTTGTCTATGAGATAGAAGAAGTTTCTACAGGGAAGAAGTACATAGGAAAAAAGTTTTTTTGGAAGACCAAGACTTTACCTATCACTAAAACCCGTAAGAGACGCAAGAAGACGCTTGTAGAGAGCGATTGGAGAACCTACCATGGTTCTAGTGAGGCGTTAAAAGAACGAGTCGCAGAGGCAGAGAGCCTATATAATAGAGTGATATTAAGATTGTGTCGCTCAAAAGGCGAATGTTCTTACTACGAGGCAAAACTTCAATTTGAAAATGACGTTCTACTAAGAGACGATTATTATAACGAATTCATAGGGTGTAAGATACATTCCAAGCATGTTAAAGTTTAGTCAATTCATTTCAGAAGGGGTCAACGATCCCGCCATCTTCAAAGCAGTATTCCTTGCTGGGGGTCCCGGCAGCGGAAAGTCTTTCATCGTTGGTCAGACTGCACTCACGGCATTAGGAATGCGTGTTGTGAACTCCGACGATGCCTTCGAAACAGCAATGAAAAAAGCGGGTCTAGAGATGGACCCAGAAAACATCTTCTCTGATAAAGGACAGCAACTACGTGGACGTGCAAAAGCACTGACAGGTAAGAAGCAAGAGTTGTACCTGAAAGGGAGACTAGGTATTGTTGTTGATGGAACCGGCAAAGACTACAACAAGATCAGAACTCAGGCAGTAGAACTACAAAAGTTGGGTTACGACACTGCCATGATTTTTGTTAACACTGACCTTGAAACAGCAATGCAGCGTAATAGAGCACGTGCTCGATCTCTGCCTGATGCAGAAGTCGAGAAGTATTGGAAGCAAGTACAAAACAACATTGGTAAATTCCAAAGTTTTTTCAAGCAGAATTTTATTATCCTAGATAATAGTGATGGAGCAAATTGGAAAGCAGGAACTTTAAAAGGTTACAAGTGGGCATCTAAGTTTGCTAAGAAACCTCCTGCAAACCCAAAAGCAAAGAAATGGATTGAAGCGGAGAGATCTAAATAATATTGAGGTAAATTATGAACTATGAAGTATGGGAAATTTTTGAGAAGTTTGAGAAAGCAAAGAATCGTAAAGAGAGAATACAGATTCTAAAAGAAAACTCACAGCATTGGGCAATGCGAGACGTATTGCAGGGAACTTTCGACGATAAGGTCCAGTGGAATCTACCCAGTGGAGCAGTTCCTTACACCCCACAGGCAGAAGATGCCCCGACACCTAGCAGCTTAAACAAAACTCATATGCAGTTTAAATATTTCGTATCTGGTTTGCGCGAGTCTGAAGATTTGCTTAACATTAAACGTGAGCGAATGTTCGTTGACATGCTCGAATCAATAGACAGTCGAGACGCAGCAATTCTGGTTTCGATGATCAACAAAAAAGCACCAGCGAAAGGATTAACAGAAAAAATAGTAAAGGAGGCATTACCCGACTTAATCCCAGATTGATAATGTGAAATCCAAATCGATAACAAGGAGACTTATGCCTATGGTAGCATACCAAATAGAAAGATTAAAAAAAGACTCTAGGGAACTTGGACACTATATTCACAAGTTAAATAAAAAAGGTAAAAATGATGCAGCATATCGAATGCAAAAGAAACAAGCATTTTTAGATGCAGCAATCGCGCAAGTCGCAAGGGGGTGATCCTTTATCTAAGCGGATCCCCTTAACTGGGGATCCACATTAGGTTATGAATAACTTTCCGACAGTATATATGATTCATATGAGAGACAATATTGTTTCTCAAAAATATGTGGAAGTTACAAAACCTTCTTGGGAAGAAAAAGGGTTTACTGTAAAACTGGTTCAAGGGTGCACACCAGAAACCATCTCACACTACTCAAATGAAATACTTGAGTTTGACACTATAAAATCACTCAGACCAAGAGATTTCAGTCCTACCGAAAAAGCAATTTGGTACTCTCATCATAAATTATGGCAGTTGAGCGCAGTGTTTCAAGAAAATATAATTGTAGCAGAACACGATGCTTTACTGATAAGACATTTTGATTCGGATTACTTTACTAACAACGAATCTGACTACACCTGTTTTTGTCACGGTGATGTTAGAAAATATCCAGCAGCAAGAGGTTGCTGGTGTAAAGACTGTGCTAGGATAAAAGAAAAGAGACATCAAACAGTTGGCGGAGCATATTACATTACCCCTACTGCCGCCACGCAGTTGATAGGCACACTAAACAGAGCAATAACAATAAACTCAGATGGACACATAGGTCGGATAGCAAAAGAGTTTGCCAAGTTAGGTCAAAAAACAATTGACCATACATATAGTTTTCAGTATACTAATATGAAATGGGGAACTACCATAGACCATAGCAGAGAAATTATAGGAGAGAGTTGGAGAGTGGATCATGCCAGCATATGATTTAAAAAACTTAAAAACCGGAGAGATAAAAGAGCATTTTGTGTCTATTGCAAAGAAAGAAGAAATGGTTGAGTCTGGTGAATACGAACAAGTGCATCTAGGAGCTGCTGGTGTTGTAACTCACACCGGTAATATAATCAACAAGACTTCTAGTGATTGGAAAAATCACCTGCAGAATATTAAAAATGCAGCATCAAAGAGTCGTAGACATGGTCACCTTGCGGATCGTATCAAAATATGACCCAGACAAGAAAACAGCAGACAGAATCTATGAACATCCGATTGGATAATCTACTGACTATTGATCCAATCACACCAAAACAAAAAGAAGCATGGGATGCATACCGAGATGGCGACCATCTAGCATTGTTGGGTACTGCAGGGACAGGAAAGACCTTTCTTGCCTTGTATCTTGCACTAGAAGAAGTCATGGACAAAAGCAGTCCCTTTGAGACAATACATATCGTAAGAAGCGTTGTTCCCACGAGAGAAGTGGGGTATCTGCCCGGAACACTCGAAGACAAACTCGATGCTTTTACAGGACCATATCGGGCAGCATGTACAGAGTTGTTTGACGATGTGAGAGCATGGGACAAGTTGGTTCATAATGGGTATGTCTCTTTTGGTAGTACTTCTTATATCAGGGGCGTGACTTTTAACTCAAGCATTGTGATCGTTGACGAGTGCCAGAATCTAAACTTTCATGAGTTAGACTCGGTTATCACCCGAGTCGGACAAGCAACCAAAGTCATGTTTTGTGGAGACTATCACCAAACAGACTTTAAACAAGAAAAGGATAAGGAAGGCATCCACAAGTTTATGAGTATACTTGACAATATGAGACATTTTAGTATAATAAACTTTGGATGGGAAGATATCGTAAGGTCAGATTTTGTAAGGGACTACATCATGACGAAAGAATGGATGGGTCTAAAATAGGAGAACTAAATGCTACATATTAGAGAAGCAATGAAGCAATACCTGCAGGGAAAACGTGCTTATCACGTTGCCAACTGGGATACATTTACAGCAAATCCCGTAGGTGTTGCAGAACACGGCGACTTTATGGAGACGCTAGAAAAAGAACTAGAGCAAATCGCAAAGTATGATGAGTTGCTCGCAACATTGGAGAAATTAAATGGATCGTAAAGCAGTATTCGAAACACTGAAGGTAGACGAAGGTGTAGTATATGAAGTGTATGCGGATCACCTTGGACTTCACACGTTTGGTGTTGGACATCTTATTGTTGAGGGTGATGAGGAGTGGGGGGCAGACTTTGGAACTCCCGTCTCTGAAGAACGGGTATGGGAATGTTTCGAGAAAGACCTCGACGTTGCCATCTCCGAATGCCATGTGCTATACGGAGAAAGCAAGTTTGATTCCTTTCCCGAGGAAGTCCAGCAAGTTGTGGTCAATATGATGTTCAACATGGGCAGACCACGTCTGTCTGGTTTCAAAAAATTCAACGCTGCATTAGAAGTTGGTGCGTGGAAAACTGCTGCACATGAGGGTCGAGACTCTCGTTGGCACAAGCAAGTGACCAATCGTGCTGAACGATTGATGAAGCGTTTGGAGGAAGTTTAGTGGCAGGACGTGGCGGGGTAGGTGGTACTCCTCGCCCTGTCCGTAAACCGAAAGGAACTTCTATTGGTAATGGGAACTTTAAAACGGCATCCCTTAACAAAAAGAAAAAGGCAAGTTTTAAAAGATACAGAGGGCAAGGTAGGTAATGGCAAAGTATGGAAAATTTGATCCGCGCAACAAGAAGACCAGCAAGGACAAATACAGATCTGATAAAAAAAGTCAAAAGAATGCCTCACGAGGCAGCAGATCAGCAGAAACAGAAAGGTTGAGAGAGATTGAACGGAAATATAATGTGTGAAGTATCATCCACCAATTGACACTGATATTTACTTTGTCGATTCAAGAAACAAAAACAGAAGGTGGCGCATAGAAGACAGAACCCTTCTTGTAAGGGGGACGCCCGGTGCTGGTGATTTTATGTTCACCATGTCATCAGCATTCTATTTGTCGCATCTTCTACAGATTCCAATTCATCTCATATACTACTGGAAGCATGGACCGGATTATGTCCACCATCCCGAAGATCCAGAATCTATATTTGAGAAGATAGATTACTTCCACTCTATGTGTCACGAAAAGGAGAATGTCACCTATCAGCACGTATACAATTTCGATGTTGATGATCTATTCCAAGGCGAGATGATCTTAAATTTATGGGACGTTGAAATTAGTGGTGCCTCCGGAACACTGGTCCCATACATGATAAACTCTTGGAAGTTTAATTCCCACGTATACGATAATCCCACCACAGACAAAAAGGTTGTGATGTGGAGAAGCAGGTTCAACTCAGAAACTCCTGCAGCATGGAAAACAAGTTACAGTGATAAACACTGGGATGAGGTAGAACATCATTTAAATAAACAGGGTTACAAGATAACTCAGATTGATTACAGAACGCCAATTCGAGAAGTGTTTTATCACATACAAACCTCGGAGTATTGTTTTGGTTATGATGGTATGTGGCACTATGTTGCTCGCATGATGCTCAAACCCACAGTGATCGTAGGAAACTCTGGAATCATAAGACATCATAATCCTCAAGCAAAATGGTTCTTCTCGCCCAAAAATGACAATGTAAATCTTATGCTCTGGACTAAAGATTTTAAGAGAAATAGAGCAGTCCTACATAATAAATTGAATGCATATAAAGAACCCTTGGAAAAATTCATTGAAAATCGATAGAGCAGTTATAGAAGTAAACGGGGGATGCAACTACTCATGTACTATGTGTCCACAAGACATGCGTACAGGGGGTAGACACAAAGACTTCCTCAAAAAGATGTCTCTGCGAGAGTTTGAAGACAATGTAGCAGACTGCGCACAGCATGGTCTCCGCGTGGTCAATCTTGATGGTAGTGGTGAGGCAACACTGAATCGCAACTTACCAGAATATATCGAGATTGTCAAGAAGTACAATGCGAAAGCATTTATTTTCTCGAACGGGTATCGCATGGAGGGCAACTTCATGATGGACTGCGTCGATGCAGGACTAGACTTTTACAGATTCTCTTGGATTGGATCTCATCCTACTAAATATGCAAAGTGGATGCATAATCGTATAGGCGGAACCTTTGGTAACACATGGGACAAAGTCAAACGAATGCAGGAGTATGTGGAGAAAGTTGAGAGTGATTGCGTAGTTGCGACATACCATCTCATGACTGAGACTGACCCAGTGTTGCTGGAATCAGAACTCACACAATATAAAAACATCGTAGAGAAACTACGAGTCAAAACAGAAATTTGGAAGATGCATAATTGGTCTGGGGTCTACGATCCCGTGAGCGCACGGCAAGGGGAGAAGAAAACCTGTGGCAGACCTTTTAGTCCTGACGTTGTCATTCGTGCTGGTGGTCTTGATGGTAAAAGAGGTGCTGTTCACCCTTGCTGCCAAGTCCTCGGAAGAGACGAAGAAGCAGTCCTCGGGCACACCTCAGAAAACTCTATCGAAGATATTTGGAACGGTGTGGAATACACTGCGCTCCGTGACGCTCATCGAAGCGGTGATTATCCTGACTATTGTAAATCTTGTGACTTCTTGGTGGACGATCCTGAAATTCTAGTCTGGACAAATCATGATCGAGACGTGTACAAAATGCACGGCACGGATTTTGATTTGAAGGACTATCAGAATGCGAGTTGAAGTACTAGTAACTGGTCAATACCCTTCGTCATGTGACTACCGGCACTTGACAGACTGCCTTTACAGAATACATGAAAGATTAGTGGAGGCAAATGATTATGATGTAAAGGTATACTATCATACTTGGGATAGAGAGGAAATGCACAATGCTCTCGTACCAGAAAACAAATACATTCGTCATGCTAAGAAATTCCTGCACACGGATCCTATGCCAAAAGTGCATTACAATCCTTACAAAGACATCCCCAAATATCTTGATGCCCCAGAGTGGAAAGATCAACTGAGCAGACATGCGCGTTACAGCAATCTATCATTAGACACGTACCCGCAACCGGGACACATAACCAGAAACTTGCAGATAATCTCAACTGCAAGGTTGATTGAAAGGTTACGACTTGAGGGTGAACCACCGGATCTATATATTAGAGTGAGGTGGGATTGTCTCTTGTCGCACAACGTGGACTTTAAACGATTCATGGACTATGTGATGAAATGGAATGAACCAGTGGGTTGCATGATGGATGCCTATGACTCTATGAGGTGGTTGAAGACAAGAGAAAAGTTTGAAAGATCAATCTTCCACATAGAACGCCGAAGAGATGACAACCCAATGTGGTATCAAAGGATGCTAGATTGTGTTGTTATGTTTAAACCGGAGTGGTTTGACACTAAACTTGTAAATCACTGGTACGAAACTGAGCAGTTGCTTGCTGCAGAGTGGGCATGGTGGCAGGTCTTGTGCCTAAATGAAAGAAAACATTTAAATTATAACGGGGGTGCTGCAATCCTGCGGCACATGTTAGGGAAGAAACACGTAGGATGAAAAGACTAATATATCAAGTAGCATTGGGCGAAAATGCTAAATCGAAACTATACAATTTCTGCATCGAAAGTGTTGCTGAGTATTGTAAGCAGCATCATATCGATCACTTCATACAGAGGCAACCCCTGCTAAGGATTGCGCCTGATCCTTTCATGACAAATCGTAGTAAGGAGGCAACTGCGAAGCATGGTGGATTCCTCCCAATATATGAGAAAGAAAACGCATTCAAACATCTCGGGGAGTATGACGAGATAGCAGTTGTTGATGCTGATGTTTTCGTGAGGCAGAACTCTGCAAATATATTTGATGCGATGGAAGAGGGGACTGTCTTTGGTGCATGCGTTGAGCGTGACATGCCACTGACGCCTGCATACTACAGCAAGATTCAAAACTATTCTCGCATGCAATACCTCACACTCAAAGATGTTGATTGGAAATGGAACGACAACGGTGCTGAGTTTATGAACATGGGAGTCATGGTGTTCAACAAGGGACTCTTGCCTTACCTGAACGGTGACAGTCCACGCCAGTTTATCAATCGATATGAATTCAAAAGATTCGTAGATGGTGTGGGTCCTTGGAAGTGGAGCACTGATCAAACACTACTCAACTGGTGGATAAAGAAACAGAAGATACCGCACACTAAACTACCCTATAAATTCAACGGGTTGTTCACCGCAAACACAAAGATTAACGAATGTGACTTTGTACACTTTTTCTTAAAAGACAAACTACCGCATAAAGGAGAAGACCTCGCTAGTCTGATGCAAATGATATGATATACATTTCACACCGTGGTAACATTGATGGACCAGATCCACAGTTCGAAAACAAACCTGCATACATTGATCAAGCACTGTACAGCAACCCTAAGTTTTTGGTTGAGGTGGATGTGTGGGTCAAAGACGTGCACGATCCGTATTGCTATCTTGGACACGATGAACCGCAATACGAAGTTGACTGGTCATGGTTGACCAAGCGAAGAGAGCGTCTCGTCATTCACTGTAAAACTGTAGAGGCACTTGCTGTGACTACCGACACCTTCAATGCTTTCTGGCATCAAGAGGATGATTACACGCTGACCTCTGGTGGTTGGATATGGGCATATCCGGGACTGAGGGCACCGAAGGGTCCGGGCATCTGCATCACTGTGGCAAAAGGTAAAGACTATCCTTGGAAAGAACAGGGGTTTCGGGGTATATGCTCTGATTACATTGAGACTTACTTATGATAAAACTGATACTATTTGATCTTGATGGTGTGCTGGTTGATGCCAAACAGATACACTATGAAGCACTGAACTACGCACTCACAGACAGATATGCAATCTCACCCGAAGATCACCGGAACATATACGATGGTAGGAAAACAAAAGAGAAACTGCAAATGCTCACCGAGAAGGTGGGACTACCTGTAGATCGACACGAAGCAATATTTGACCTGAAACAGAAAAAGACGGTGGAGATGATGCATGATCTCCCCATCAACACGCATGCCCTTGACCTGTTCAAAGAGTTAGAGAATCAGGGTTACATGATTGGGGTATGTTCTAATAGCATTCGTAGAACTGTCTTGACAGCACTGGCAAAGTCTGGTTTAATAGAATATTGTTCTGTGATATTATCTAACGAAGATGTCAAGAACTCTAAACCGCACCCGGAGATATACTGGAAAGCAATGTCCATGATGAATTGCTTACCAGAAGAGACTGTCATTGTGGAAGACTCACCGCCGGGACTTCTTGCAGCAGCAAGATCTAGGGCATCATATATAAGAGTAGAAAATCCCTATGAGGTGACTAAAGAAAATATTATGCCTAAACTGGAGGTGTCAGAGATTATGAATAAATGGAAAGACGATAAACTAAACGTGCTCATACCCATGGCAGGGGCAGGGTCAAGATTCCAACAAGCGGGGTATACATTCCCCAAACCACTGATCGATGTAAACGGTAAACCTATGATTCAGGTGGTGGTAGAAAATCTTGGACTTGAAGCAAACTTTATATTCGTCTGCCAGAAGGCACACCGAGAGCATTTCCACCTAGACAACATGCTGCCTTTGATTGCTCCTAACTGCAAGATCGTAGAGGTTGATGGTATCACCGAGGGTGCAGCATGCACTGCATTGCTTGCAAAAGAACACATTGACAATGATGCGCCACTATTCTTCGCAAACAGTGACCAGTGGGTAGACTGGGACCCTGTACAGTTTATGTACGACATGCAAGAAACACAAGCAGACGGTGGCATTGTCTCATTCAAGGCAACGCATCCCAAGTGGTCATATGCTCGTGTTGATGATGAAACTGGATTGGTCACCGAAGTGGCAGAGAAGAACCCCATTAGTGATTGTGCAACCGTTGGGTATTACTATTGGAAGCATGGATCTGACTTTGTCAAGTATGCAGAGCAGATGATTGAGAAAGATGTGCGTGTAAACAATGAGTTTTATGTGTGCCCTGTATTCAACGAGGCAATCGAAGACGGTAAAGAAATTCGAGTCAGTAATGCTGCAGCAATGTGGGGACTAGGAACTCCCGAAGATTTAGAATACTACCTCAAGGAAAAAAAATAATGTCTACCGCACAGTTTGAGGGTGGTTATATACCATGGAGAGAGACACGAATTAAAAAGATTGTCTCTGTCATGGGTGAAGACTTTTTTAAGGACGCAACCGGACTGGAACTGGGATGCGGATACGGGCATACCGGCAGAGAACTCATTGATCGCTTCAATTGCAAAATGACATTCTCTGATGGCAGACCCACACACCCAGCAGGGTTTGCAAAGATCAACCCAGATCAGGAGTTGATGCTGCTAGACCAAGACAAACCTTGGGACCACGCATTTCAAAAACAATTTGATTTTGTAATTCACTGGGGCGTACTGTATCATCTAGACAACTGGCAAAGAGACCTTGAGACTGCTATAAAACACACAAAGGTGCTGTTCTTAGAAACAGAGGTGTGTGACAGTTTAGATCCAGATTTTGAGATAAAGATTCGAGAGGCAGAAAGCGCAAACGATCAGGCAGTGAACGGCATTGGCACCAAACCATCTCCTGCCTTTGTTGAGAAGATACTAGACCAGAATAATTGTAACTGGACAAGATATGATGACAGTGACCTGAATGCCAGTAGGTCTGGAAATCCTAATATAGGTCACCGCTACGATTGGGTAGCAGTAGAAGACGAACGGTGGGAGCATGGACTGCGCAGGTTCTGGATCATTGACAACCGATGAAAGTAGCATTTGTACTGTATGGTGGTGTGGGTCAGACATCAACCAGATCAAAAAACATTGATGCAGAGTACATTGATCCTCAGATATGCTACGATCATTACAAATACTTTGGTGTTTTAAAGGATGACTACGATGTGTACTTTCACACGTGGGAGAGTCCTTACAGTACAAAAGCAATGGAGTTGTATAAACCAAAGCATTGTGTAATTGAGAGCACACCTAAATTTAATGTTCCTGAAAAATACTATGGAACTCACTGCAGGTTTTACTCACAAAAACTTGCCACTGACATGCTGCAGGAGGACTATGACTTAGTATTTCTCACACGGTTTGATCTTGCTTGGCATGTTCCCTTTGATTTCTCATCATATGATCCAAACTATTTGTATGTGCAACACAGCAATTGGTTAGAGAAAAATGAGGGAGTTTCTGGTGCTAGAGAGTGGAACACGCATCACCTGTGCGACTGGTGGTTTCTTGGTAGCAGCAAGACAATCAAAAAACTGAACAGCAACTACAGCAAGTTGCAACAGTACCTGACTCCATCGATGTTGATGCCTAATAAATATCTGAAGAACGGCATGATGAGATCTCCGCAGCATGTTGCTGCAAGGCAAATGGTCAACGACAGTGGAGTGCCCGTCAGATATATTCTCAACAGAGATGAAGACCACTGCCTAGTTCGCAACTGTTTATCCGGTGTGGACCCACAGACAAAGAAGAACATATGGAAAGTTGAGGACGGACTATATCATCTGACATATAAAACTGAAAACAAGACGTACACAACATTATGACCTTACCTATTACAGACAAACGAGTGATTCCCTTTGACAATATAGTCTTGGAGGTGGGAGTCAGTGATGGATTCCACACGGAGAGATACCTAGACAGATTTAATCTGCCCGTGATTGGTTTTGAACCGGTTCCTTATCTTTATCCTTTGCTCGACGAGAAGTTTAAGAATTATAAAGACGTATACATTTATGAAGCAGCAGTAGACAAAAAGGATTCGGTGAGAGACTTTCACATTAGCGATCCAGAGACCAAGAACGACGATAAACCTGTACACCCATACGGGTGCAGCAGTTTATATGAGTTTCCCGAAGACATCAACGACAAGTGGTTAGGTCGGGATGACTTTGTGATGATCGAGACCATCAAGGTCAACACCGTGAATCTAGAAAACTTTTTTAGACAGAGATTCTTTAACGGATCTATTGAGTATCTACACTGCGATGCACAAGGCAACGACATCAATGTGTTGCGTGGGATGGGACCGTACCTAGATAGAGTGAAGAGGGGCGAGATCGAGTGTGCAGCAAAGACTGAACTTTACACGGGGACAGATAATCGTTGGGAAGTTGCTTATGACTTCTTGTCTAAAAGAGGTTTCAATGTGTCTGGTGGTCAGAAGAAATATCACGAAGCAACAATAAAGTTTTGGAAATGAAAGTAGCAGTTTGTTATTCAGGATTGTACCGTCACTTTGATGGATGGAGAAAGGATCACAAGGTCATCACAGATCTTGCTGATCGTGTATTATACACAACATGGATGGGACAACCCAAACCTGAAGGTGTGCAGACTGTGGTATTTCCAGAACCCATGATTACTTACAACTGCTACCAAACTGAGAACCTCAGAATAAATCACCCCTCTTGCTATAAAAACCATTATCACAATCAGGCATGGCCATGGATGACCAAACAGGTGCTCGCGCACCAACTCGCGTGTGACTATCTTGATGACTCTTATGACATAATCATTCGCATGCGATATGACACTTCAGTGGGACAAGCACATGACTGGGCATCGCACATAAAAGAAAGTTACGAGCATGACCGTGTGATTAGTTTTGGTAGTTGGGGTGGCAGTCAAGATAAGAACAAGAACCACCGCAACGAGTTATATTTGGCAGAAAAAGACAATGCCAAGATGTGGAGATCTATGGTTGACTTCATGAACATTCACCCGAAGTATAAGATGAGAAGAGGACATGCCATAGAACTCGATAGGAAAAGAGAACTCAGACCTGCGAATCTTGGATTTTATCAAGTGCTATGTGAACCATGGCCAAATCCAGAGGACAGGAAAAACTATGGTGGCGGTGTAGGGTTGACAAGATATATGCAGAAAACTTTACACCATGTTCCCGGAGGTATATAATGAAAGTCGCAATATGCATGTCTGGCATACCCCGTGGTGATGTAAAACAAAATCTAGCAATAGCACAGCAACAATTTGGTGGTGATGTGTTCTATGCAACGTATCACGATCAAGAGAAAACCATACGAAAGCACACACAGGATTATTTCCTGCACCCGGAACCTAAGATATCGTATCACCCCCTTGCTGATGTACCAGAGGAAGTGATGCCGCCCGTAGCAAAGACATGGTCGCTGCGCGAGAGAATCAAAACAGATTTCATGTTATACGAGCGAATGCGGCATCAATCAAAGCAGATCTTTGCTCATGACATGCTGCTGGGTGAGGTGCCCGAAGACTACGACATGATTGTACGCATGCGATACGACACTAGACTCTCAAAGATTGCTGATCTGACACAATACCTCGAAAGGAGTTACAACGAGAACATAGCAATAGGGTTTGGTACACGCACTTCAAGACACAAAAGTCTGGACAGTCTGGTAGAGGTGCCGAAACTATGGGCAGACCGATGGAAACCATCCCCCGGCATCAGCAACGACTGGGGAGGTTATATCATGGACCCGTTGATACTGCATCCTAGAAAACTGTGGAGCAGAGAACGACTCAAAGAGTTACACTCGAAGCGAAGTCTTCTGGCAGCAGAAAGAGGGTTTTATCAAATACTCTCGCAACCATACGGTGACACGCACGAGTGTTACTATGGCGGAGCACAGATTGAGAAGTATTTAAGGCAGACAGACTATGCAAAATAATAAAGTACCGCTATATTTTATATCATGAAAGCATTTATACACTATATCAGCAATCACTCGCCATCTATCCTACAGGCAGAGGATGCACTCAGGTCGTTCAATGTCAAGTCTGGTTGGGAACCAACACTGACGAAGGGTATAACACCAAGGACACTAGGAGAATATCCTACCATCAAAGAGCAGAGCAGACTGCTTAACTTCCAGAAAGAGAACGAGAACAGGTTTAAGACCAAAGTTAGTTGCGCAATGAACCACTTGACCTTTTGGCAAAAAGTGGTAGAATTAGATGAACCGTGCGCATTTATAGAGCATGATGCAATCTGTATAGGATCTTGGAAAGACTATGAATTTGATGAGTATTTGATACTGAATGCTGATCATGTGTTCAGACCACCAAACAAACTAGGACTGAAGAAATACGAGTCGTTTGAGTTTCCTAAAACAAATGTGCCGAGAGATCTACCAGACAACTACCCTCTGCAGTACTACAGAGAGAATAACTGGAAGGGCAGCAACATGGCACCGGGCACGGGAGCATATGCTATCACTCCAAAGGGAGCATTGAAAATGTTAGGTGCTGCAAACTGGGAGGGGTTAGATCAGTCTGATTTTATGATCAACTCGTACAACGTGAGAATGCAGTACATGACGCTATTTAAATTTAACAAACAAAACCTGAGTACGTCATACGGAATATGAAAACAAAAGTCATCATCATGAACTCTTTTAAAGGGTTTCATGTAGCAAGAGATAATTTCTATAACTTTTTTGACGCAATCTGCAATAGTGCAGTCAATAGCGGCAATGATTTACAGATTGCGTCATTTCAAGCAACGGAACCTCCACAAGTCAAAGACCAAATGAACCGGTACATGCTGAAGTGGAACTACCCGTGGAATGGTGAGGTAGTGCGTGACATGCAATCTGGTCTCACCAAGACAGGGTACCAGACTGCTGTACCAGCAAAGAGAATGGCATGTTTTTTATCTCATTATCGTTTATGGATGGAATGTGCTGAGGCAGGCGAACCTTACCTTATTTTAGAACACGATGCAAGATTTCAAAACAAGATAGATCCAGACTTTCTTGCTTCACGTGATGAGTGGATTATCTCAGTCAATCAACCACAACCGGGATGCACACCCAAAGCTTTAGCATACGAGAAGGCAATTGTCAACTTTGGTGGACAGAAGGGTCAGCGAGTGGTGCCGGTTCCTGCAATTGCAACCTTCGACGTGCCTGCAGGGTTACCCGGAAACTCTGCCTACTATATAAAACCACAAGGGGCAAAGAAAATGATTGAACTTGCCCGTGAATATGGCGCATGGCCAAATGATGCTCTCATGTGCCGACAACTCGTAGGAGCAGACAAGATGGGATGTTTATATCCATTTGTCACTCGTATTGCGGATACAGGATCATCGACATCAACATGAAAGCATTTGTTATCACCATCGAAGGCATGGCAGCATCCGAGTCAGCAGCAAAGCGTTGCATCAAATCGGTTAAAAACTTCCCCGTTGAGGTGTGGAAAGCAACCACACCCAAAGATGACCCCGTCCGTATGTTTGAGAGTCGCGGCATAAACTATCAGTTTTTCAATGAGCAGGGCAATTCATACCAACTTAATTGTATGTCTGCTTTTATGTCTCATTTTCGTATATGGGAGTGGTGTGCCATACACGAGGAAGAGGTGACAATATTTGAGCATGATGCCGTTGCCGTTTCTCCAATCCCAAATGTCCCCTATCAGGGGTGTATCACATTCGGTAAACCTAGTTACGGAAAATTCAACCAACCGCAGACAATAGGGGTCAATCCTCTCACACACAAGCAATATTTTGGTGGTGCTCACGCATACAGAGTCAAACCCGAAGCAGCACGAGCATTTATCAGCGCAGCAGTGGATCAAGAACTTGCTGGACCTACAGATTTATTCTTAAACACCAGTTGTTTTCCATGGTTGCAAGAATATTACCCATGGCCAGTAGAGGCAAGAGACTCTTTCACCACTATTCAGAGAAAGGGTGGTTGTATGTCCAAACACTCATGGAATGAAGCAACTTACGGTATATACAATGTCAAATAGAATGTTCATCACGGGGTGCGACAAAAACTGTGAATGGCAGTTAGAGTGGTTTTTAAAAAATTATCGCAAGCACAATAATGTTCCTATTGCATTTTGTGATTTCGGTGTGTCAACCGAGATGCGTTTGCTTGCACTATCACTATTTGATGAGGTCTACCAACTACCACCACAGCAGTATCAAGGATGGTTCTATAAACCTCGCGCACTCATGAACGCACCATGCAAAGAAAAGATCTGGATTGACACAGACATCGAGGTGCTGGGTGACATTTCAGGCGCGTTTGATCTCATCGAGGACAACAAACTCGCAATGGTAGAAGACAAACCATGGACCAAGCGCAGAGGTGAGACATGGCACAACTCAGGATTCGTGGGTGTGCGTGGAACTCCTGTCATTTTGCGAGATTGGGTCAAAGAATGCTCTACCAGAGCAAAACAGGGTGATCAAGAGGTGTTGCATGCCATGTTAGGCAACAATGCCATTCTAAGAGAAAAATATATAACTACACTGCCCAACAAATACAACTGGTTGCGCATACAGTTATTGGATGGTCAAGACTCTCCCAATAAATTATGCATGCACTGGACTGGACAGAAAGGTAATTATGTAATAGAGAAGAAGATTTATAATGACCAATAAAGTGATTCATGTACTAGGCAACGGAGACAAGGCATCCTACTATCTTGAGAAACCAAGGCATGGTATGAAACTGCTGTGTAATATGCCTCCGTTTGAGGTGCCGCCCAAAGAGGTGTATGCTACCTGCATGGTGGATTTTAAGATGATGGCAGCACTTACCGAGGGGTCAATCAACATTGATCAGTATATGTGGGTGCTCGGCACAAGACCACGTATATGGATGAACTCTCGTGCAGCATTCTACATGAAATATGCACCCAACATCAAAGAGTTTTACACGCACGTGCCCAAGTATGCTGTCAATGCGACCAACTTTAATTGTGGTCATATGGCAGTGCATTATGCCTGCGCAAAGCACAAGGCAGACGAGGTGCACTTGTATGGATTCGACACCATATTTGATTTCAACATGCGATCCATCACCGATGTGTACTTGTCATCAGACAGGAGCGACTCCAACAATTTCAGACTGCTAAACAACTGGCGACCTGTTTGGCGTGATATTTTTAGAGAATTTCCCAAGACCGAATTTGTGTTTCATCACAATCATGACTCATTCAAGATACCTAAACTTGACAACATGCGCGTGGAAGTGTATAATAAACCATTATCAAAAGCACAAGAGCGAAAAGATGAGTCAGATATCTCTGATGGAAGGGGAATGGAACAAACCCGTGTTTGAACATAACGAAAATATTTTACCCTACAAAGATCTAGAAACTACTGAAATTGATGGTCAACGAAGATATATAACACCGGAAGGTAACGCATACCCATCCGTTACCACTGTACTATCAATTTTATCGGAAGAATCTATTGCTAAATGGCGAGCAAGGGTTGGTGAGGATGAAGCTAATAAAATTTCTACACGTGCTTCTCGGCGAGGTACTGCAGTTCATGAGTTGGTCGAAAAGTATTTGGATAACTGCCCTGATTACCGCAATGGTTATATGCCTTCTACAATTGGTTCTTTCTTAACGATTAAGGGTGTATTAGATGAAAGAGTCGGTAAGATTTACGCGCAGGAATGTCCTCTTTACAGCAACCATTTACGTCTTGCTGGGCGTGTCGATTGTATTGCTGAATTTGACGGAAAGGTATCAGTCATTGACTTCAAAACCTCCAGAAAAGCAAAACGTCGAAACTACATCAAAAACTATTTCGCACAAGAAGCAGCATATTCAATCATGTGGGAAGAACGAACTGGTATGCCTATTGAACAACTCGTCACCATCATTGCTGTAGATGACATGTATGGTGGTGGTCCGGGACATCAGGTCTATGTGGAAAAGCGGGATGATCATACCAAACTCCTGATAGAGACCATTGATGAATATTCGAGACGAAACTAAAGATTTACACGATAAGGTAGATTCGACCCCTTTTGTTCAAACCATGATCGAAGGCAAACAATCTCCCTTTGATCGTGCACAATGGTTGATCGCACAGTATAAAATACTAGAACCCCTTGAATCTCACATTTCTCCCGAATATCAACGTCTTGATTCACTCAAGAACGATATTCTAGAATTGCCTATTATGTCGCCACCCCTACCCGCAATTGCCTATCAGAAGCACATACGTGCTCTCTCAGACCCTTCGCCTCATATCTACCTCAATTATATGGCACTTCTTTTTGGGGGACAGATACTCAAAAAACATTACCCCACCTCATCATCAGTGTATCAGTTTCCCGACATCACTCAAGCAAGATCATACTTTCGAACCTTCGTTCCGACCGATCTTTCGCCCGACTACATATCAGAAGTAAGAAAAGGATTTCAATTTCAACTCTCTATCATCAAAGAGATATCACAAAGGATACCATAATATGTGGGATGAATTCATACGACTATCAGAGTCGTTTTCTATATTATTTGAGGGGCATTTCGGCAAAGCAACCAAAGTACCATTCCAAGAACACCCCGACCATACTAATCTAGTCTACACCTCAGATAAACTAGCACTAGGTCACATCTCTATCATTGACAAACGAGAAGAAAAGGGACTCTGGATGATGCACGTTGCAGCATATCCCGATCCAAACTATCTCATGCCAGTATTCGGGTATGACGTGGTTACCTCAAAAAAGAAAGTAACCGGTGTGTTCTTCGATGTTTCGCCCACACTTCATCCATCTAAAACAGAAAAATATTTCCAACAGATCACTAAACCATTCACACCAGAGAGAACACGTACTCTACCATCATGGGCAGAACAAATTTTCTCACCCCATATGATTGCAGCATCTATGCCAGATCAAAACCAGATCAAACAACTATCCTATCTTGGTAGAATCACATTAACACACTGGATAGAAGAACTACAACAACTCGAAAAACACACAGAATATTACCAACAAAAAGAATTTCTACACAAGTATTGTAAGAATCAGTTACAAAACACCAACTCAAAAAATGTCATGCTATCACTTGGACTAGACGAAGATTATGTCGATACATTCAAGAAATACCAATTCCCCTACTGAAGCATTTGTCTATCTCTGGTTTGATGCCAAAAATCGTATGTTCTATCTGGGAAAGCATAAAGGACATCCCGATGATAA
>Ga0181563_10000698_pt1 | contig 32634 bp, 26 predicted proteins | sample 011ome_25_FD_133759 | JGI IMG/M metagenome (GOLD analysis project Ga0181563, IMG submission 133759) | Coastal salt marsh microbial communities from the Groves Creek Marsh, Skidaway Island, Georgia - 011512CT metaG (megahit assembly) | ecosystem: Environmental > Aquatic > Marine > Intertidal...
CCCGTTGTTTTCCATTGTCATTCCAGTATTTAATGAAGAAGGCAACATTAAATTATTGATTTCTTCTCTTGAAAACGCTTTAACGGAATATAATTATGAACTTATTTTTGTAGATGATTTTTCGTCAGATGAAAGCTGTAAAATTATTAATTCAGAGGCCAACCCCTACACCAGTCTAATAGCGTTTGAACTTCATAGAGGTCAAAGTTCGGCTCTTGCTTCTGGAATTAAAAGGGCTCGAGGACATTATATTGTAACCATGGATGGTGACCTTCAAAACGACCCATCGGATATCCCAAAAATGCTAGATATAATTCAAAACGAAGCTTTGGATATGGTGATTGGTTTTCGTCAAAATAGACAAGATCCTTTCCTAAAAACAATGCCCTCCAAAATTGCAAATTTTATTATAAGAATGACGACGCAACTCCAAATTAGAGATTCGGGTTGTGCCTTAAAAGTGATGACCTCCAAAATAGCCAAAGAACTTCCGCTTTATGGCGAACTGCATCGCTTTATGGCACTGAATGCGCACCTTAGAGGGGCAAGAATCAAAGAAGTTCCTGTCATTCATCACCCTCGAATTCATGGGGCCTCAAAATATGGACTTGAACGTACATATAAAGTATTGAAGGATTTAAACCAAATTCTCATTACTCATAAAAAAGCATACTCTAAAAGAGTTCGTACTTAGTTTCATATCATCACATTATTAAAAAAAATAATAGTAATTTTAGAGTCTGAATCAATCGGATGCAACCACAACCAATAAAAATAATCGAATGCCCACGAGATGCCATGCAAGGTATTAAGGCGTTCATACCTACGGTTCAAAAAGTGCAATACCTTCAATCCTTGTTGCGAGTTGGTTTTGATACCATTGATTTTGGAAGCTTTGTATCCCCAAAAGCCATCCCTCAAATGGCGGATACGGCCGAAGTTTTAGCTCAATTAGATCTCAGTTCCACTTCAAGTAAATTACTGGCCATTGTGGCCAATCGGAGGGGAGCATTAGCTGCTGCGTCCCATAAAGAAATTGATTTTTTAGGCTATCCGTTTTCAATCTCTGAAAATTTTCAAATGCGTAATACCCACAAAACAATTGCGGAATCTATTGAGATGCTACAAGAGATTTTAGAAATTGCACAGGCTCATAATAAACGTGTTGTGGTCTATATTTCCATGGCTTTTGGAAATCCTTATGGTGATCCTTGGAATGTAGATATTGTTGCCAAGTGGACAGAATTCTTACATAAAATGGGCGTTGAAATTCTGTCTTTGAGTGATACAATCGGAAGTTCTAATGCAGAGAGTATATCCTATTTATTTTCAAATTTAATTCCGGCTTATCCTCATATCGAATTTGGTGCGCACCTACACACCAATCCCTTACATTGGCATGCCAAAGTGGATGCTGCATATAAGGCAGGTTGTTTGAGGTTTGATGGTGCGATTCAAGGATTTGGAGGCTGTCCTATGGCCAAAGATGACCTGACGGGGAACATGCCAACAGAAAAATTACTCTCCTATTTTACAGCTCAAAAGGGAGTTACTAATTTGAATGCACTTAGTTTTGAAAGTGCTTTTAATGAGGCTACAAAAATCTTTTCTGTGTACCATTAAAAAAGGCCATTACTTACGTAATAGCCCTTTATTTTATATAATTATAGGTTTAGAATCTAAAGTCTATACCTCCATAGATTCCAAAAGGATGTCCAGGACGTAAGCCAGCAGGCACTTTAGAAACCGCATAGGTTTTATCTAAAACATTAATAATTTTAGCCGATAAACTAAGTGATTTTGAAACATGGTATTTTCCTATAAAATCGATGATAAAGTTGGATGTAATCCCATTAGAAACGTTGACAGCCTCTGCGCTGGCTTCGGTTTTAAAGGCACCATTCAAACGGCCATTCAAGTTGAGTTCAAATTTATTATGTTCTAAGGATATAGAGGTGTTGAATTGATGCTTGGCAATGTAAGGCAACTCGTCACCGCTTTGAACTTCACCCCATAAATCATCATCACTGCCAAAACTGTTTAAAAACGTAGCATCTGTAAATGTATATCCAAAAGTAATAGGTAGGGCATAAGTCGTATTCTTTTGAAGTAGGTCATAATTTAATAACAATTCAATTCCTTTCACACTAACTTCTCCAGCGTTAAATTGTTCTAAGGATCCTGTACCTCCAGAAGCTGCTAAGTCACTGCCTAATAAGTTGCTGTAATCGTTATAAAACCCAACAATCTCTCCTCGCAATCCTTTAAAGTTGAAACGTGACCCTAATTCGTAATTGATACTTTCTTCTGATTCTTGCCCAACGGTATTTCCAGGAGGCGAAAAACCTTTATGCACCCCACCAAAAACAGAAGTTGAATTGTTAAACTTATAGTTGAACCCTATTCCAGGAATAAAAATAGAGACTGTATTTTCTCTACTAGAAAGGTTTGCTCCAGTTCTGTTAAGGTCATCAGATCCAAAATCAGTTCTTTCCAATATGATATCTTCGTAACGAATTCCTGGGGTTATAGTAATATTGTTATACTTAAATTTGTACAAAACAGAACCTGCAAAAGCTGTCGCTTTACTAATGCGATTCGCATCACTTCCTGGTGTACCTGCAGAAGTTAAATTCATTTGTCCATCCGTGATGCTATAGCCATCTTTCCATTGAAAACGATCTTCATCATCATAATGATAACGCAATCCAATTTCAAGATCGTGAAACACCTCAGAACTGTTCCAATGAAAATCCAATTTAGTTTGAACTCCTTTTGAAAGATAAGTTCTGTTGTTTGCTTTTAGGATGAATGCATTTGCATCAGAATTAGAAGTTCCATTAATCATATCCATATAGTTAGGATAGTTTTGAGGGGCTTCTAGAATTTTAGAAATTTTTACTTTATCCCCACCAAAGACGACGTCATTAAGTTTATACCAATTTCGTGAGAAATCGTTGTGATAAGCGTTGCTTGTAATTTGTAAAAAGTTAGAAATATCTATTTTGTGTGTCACCATAAATTGAAGGTGTTCATTTGTCATTTTATCTTTTTGGGATGCTGCATATCGATCAAATGGACTGGTTTCAAAATCGTCGGTGGTCAAGCCTAGATACGTTTCATTTGAAGTTTCATCGGAATACTGAAATTTAAATTCAAGCGATTGATTAAATTTTGCATCCTGTTTATTTTGAAGTTTAAATTTAGCCACAACATCGTTTTTGTCAAAGCCAGTATTGTCGCCATTTGGTAAGTTTTTAAAACCGTTGGAATTGTTATTTAGATACTCCACCGAATATCCAAGATAGGTTTTAGAATCTCCAATTTTTAAATGTGTTTGACTGGTATTAAAGCTTCCATAACTTGTATTTATACTTCCTCTAAAACTGTCCGGAATTTGAGTGCTTACTAAATTAATAGCACCACCAGTCGTAAACGGGCCATACTGTATTTGACTGCTTCCTTTTAGGATTTCAACAGCTTGCATTCTGGCAACAGAAGGAAAATAATAGGCTGCAGGTGCACTGTAAGGGGCTGGTGCGATTAAGACACCATCTTCCATGACGGATATTTTTGCACTACGTTCTGGAGATGTTCCACGAAGACTGATATTTGGACGCAATCCAAAACCATCTTCTTCATATATATTCACTCCTGGCACTGATTTTAAGACCCTATTGATGTCTGAGTATGAGAATTTTTCTAATTCTCCTGGGGAAAGATAATATGAAGATCCAGTTCTGTTTTTAGCCTCATATTTACTGCCAAAGATTACTTGGGAGTTGATAAAAACAGCTTCCAATTTTTGAATAGAATCAGTAGGTTTAGTAGGTTCTTGGGCATTTAAAATACCAATCCCTAATAAGGTAGTTTTGAGTAAGTTTTTCATTTTATTTAGACTGATTAAAAATAAGGATTAATTTTAAGGTGCAAAGTTACGAATGAATTTTAGCTTCACAAAGTTTATTTAGAATAAATAAAAATAAAAAACTTAAAATACTGATATTAAATTAGTTATTTTAGTAAAATATTTAATTTCATCGAATTTAGGAATATAAAAAATCAGTGATGCGTGAAAGCTTACTCGAATTCAGAGTTTTTTATAAATAATAGAATAATATGTGTTATTGAACTAAAAAAAACTTAAATTTGCATGCAATTATAAGCTATTTGCTATGAATGCACATTTATCTAAAATTGTCGGAGAAGGTCTTACTTATGACGACGTCCTTTTAATTCCAGCCTATTCAGAAGTTTTACCTCGTGATGTGAGTATTAAATCTCAATTCACCAAAAACATTTCATTGAATGTTCCAATCAGCTCAGCTGCAATGGACACCGTTACCGAAAGTAAAATGGCCATAGCGATGGCTCGTGAGGGAGGAATTGGTGTATTGCATAAAAACATGACCATCGAACAACAGGCCATTAAGGTTCGAAAAGTGAAACGTGCCGAAAGCGGTATGATTATCGACCCAGTGACTCTGCCATTAGATGCGACGGTTAAGGATGCACAAATGAGTATGAAGGAACATAGGATTGGAGGCATTCCGATTATTGATAATGACGGCTATTTAAAAGGAATTGTAACCAATAGGGATTTACGATTCGAAAAAGAAAGCACACGTCCTATTACAGAAATCATGACAGCTGAAGGGTTGGTCACTACTTCTGAAGGAACTTCTTTAAAGCAAGCAGAAGTGATTTTACAAAAAAATAAAATTGAAAAATTACCAGTTGTGGATGCCGATTTTAAATTGATAGGACTCATAACTTTTAGAGATATTACAAAATTAACGCAGAAACCAATTTCTAACAAAGATACTTTTGGAAGACTTCGAGTTGCCGCAGCAATTGGCGTCACACCAGACGCTGTTGAACGTACCGCAGCCTTAGTGAAATCTGGAGTTGATGCCGTTATAATTGATACAGCGCATGGACATACAAAAGGAGTTGTTGATGTTTTAAAATCGATTAAAGCAAAATATCCAGATTTGGATGTTGTAGTTGGGAATATTGCCACTGCTGAAGCTGCTAAATATCTAGTTGAGGCAGGAGCCGATGCTGTTAAAGTTGGTATAGGGCCTGGATCTATATGTACAACACGAGTGGTTGCAGGCGTTGGATTTCCTCAGTTTTCAGCCGTTCTTGAAGTTGCAGCCGCGCTCAAAGGTACAGGAGTGCCCGTAATTGCAGATGGAGGAATTAGATACACAGGAGATATTCCAAAAGCAATTGCAGCTGGAGCCGACTGTGTTATGCTCGGATCACTCTTAGCCGGTACCAAAGAATCCCCAGGTGAAACCATCATTTATGAAGGTCGAAAATTTAAATCATATCGAGGAATGGGCTCTGTTGAGGCTATGAAAGAAGGCAGTAAAGACCGTTACTTTCAAGATGTTGAAGACGATATCAAAAAATTGGTTCCAGAAGGTATTGTAGGGCGTGTACCTTACAAAGGTGATTTGTATGAAAGCATCCACCAGTTTATTGGAGGTATCAGAGCAGGGATGGGATATTGTGGCGCAAAAGATATTCAAACCCTTAAAGAGACCGGTCGTTTTGTAAAAATTACCTCTTCCGGAATCAGCGAAAGCCATCCGCATAACGTCATGATTACAAAAGAAGCACCTAATTATTCTAGATAGTAAATTCAGAGTCTATTTTTTTTATGACACAAGGAATTTACATTTGTATTCTCCCTTATAATTAGTATTTTTGATTTTCACAAAATAATAATAATATGCATAAAACCTTCCTATTTCTAAGTACGGCCTGCTTTTCATTTCTTCTGTCAAACGCTCAAATTTCTGAAAACGATATTTTACTTACAATCTCAGGTGAACCTATCTCAGCGAATGAATTTATGAGAGTTTACAATAAAAATCTGAACTTAGTTCAAGATGATTCTCAAAAAGAAGTTGATTCATATTTAGAGTTGTTTGTGAATTATAAATTAAAATTAACTGAAGCAAAAGCATTGCGATACGACAAAGATCCTGTGTATTTAAATGAATTCAAGTCCTATAAAAATCAATTAACTCAAACCTATTTGACCGATAAAAATGTAACGGATGATTTAGTTCGTGAAGCCTATGAGCGAACAAAAAATGAAGTAAAAGCGCAACATATTCTAGTGCTGTTGGATGAAGTTGAAACAGACACATTAGCAGCATACTCTAAAATTGAAGCCTACAGAGAACGATTTTTAAATGAAGATTTTGAGTCCCTAAAAAAGGAACTCCACAATGGAAAATCTGTTTTTGTAGAAGATCTAGGTTATTTTTCTGCTTTTAAAATGGTGTATAATTTTGAATCTGCGGCCTATGCAACCGAAGTTGGTTCCGTTTCTCAACCGTTCCGAACAAGATTTGGCTTCCATGTGGTCAAAGTTTTAGAGAAAAGAAAGTCAAAAGGTCAGGTGTCTGTAGCTCATATTATGATTGCCAACACACAAAAAGACTCTACACTAGTAGCGAAAGATCGCATTCAGGAATTGCACCGTTTGTTACTTCAGGGTGAAGACTTTGGAGAACTCGCGAAACAATTTTCTGATGATAAAAGCAGTTCAATTCATGGTGGTGAACTCAAACCTTTCAAATCTGGTCAGATAAACTCTGAGATTTTTGAAACAACAGCCTTTGAACTGTCTCCATCCAATCCAATCTCTAAACCAATTCAAACACAGTTTGGATGGCATATTTTAAAATATATCAACAGAAAAGAGGTACAATCTTTTGAAAAATTGCAGTCAGAATTAAAAAATAGAGTTGGTAAAGATTCACGTTCTCAGCTTGTAAAAGCAAAAATGTTGGAACAATTGTTAGCTGAATATCATATTGAACTTCCAAACTCAAAGCTAGCGAAATTCGAATCAAATTTAAGTTATAATACATCTGATAATGTATGGGAACTCTCAAGTAAATTTAACAAGAGTCAATCCTTTTTGAGTATTAAAAACCAAACATATACGTATTTAGACTTTTTGGAATTTATAAACAAAAATCTAAAATCAATTAAAAAAGAATGGCCAACCTCAGTAGTTGTTAAAAAACAATATGAAACTTTCTTGGAAAAATCTGTATTCAAGTACAAAGAAGAAAATCTAGAAAATGAAAATAAAGAGTTTTCATATATTCTAAATGAATACCGAGAAGGTTTGTTGTTATTTGAATTGATGCAAGACAAGATATGGGAAGGTGCTAAAAACGACTCCATAGGTCTTCAAGAATTTTACAATTTAAATAAACAAAACTATATTTGGCCTGATAGAATTGAAGGCTCTGTAGCACGATCATCTAATGAAACTTACATCAAAAAAGTTCGTAAATATTGGGCTAAAAATCAGTCAAATAAAATGATTGATGAAGCGCTAAATAAAGAGCAGCAAAACGTTATCTTTTCAAATGGCGAACTGGAACTAGGACACCCTGCATTGCCTAAAAGTTTTCCATTTAAAACGGGAGTTTCTAAAGTAATTGAGGAAAATTCAAACTTTTATGTTATTAATATAACTGCTTTAAAGCCAACAGCTCTTAAGACTTTTGAAGAGGCTAAAGGTCAGCTGTTAGCGGATTATCAGATAACATTAGAGTCCGAGTGGATTAACGAATTACGCGCTAAATTTAAGGTAGATATCAATCAAGACGTACTTGCAAAAGTAAACGCATTAATTTCTAACTAATTTTGAACGATTTCAACCGACTATTTATAATTTCTTTTTTGGTATTGGCGGGATGTAATCTACGACCGGCACCCTCAGAAGCAACTCCTTTGGCACGTGTAAACGATGCGTTTTTGTATGAAACAGATATCGATTTCAGTTTTGTAAAAGATCAATCGGAATCAGATAGCATTATATATGTCCAAAATATTATTAATAATTGGGCTACCACACAACTTCTAATTGATGGAGCGAATCTTAATCTAACTAAAGAGACGCAATCAGAGTTTGAACAGCTTGTTCAACAATACAAAAGTGATTTGTACACATCTGCTTATGTTGAGGCTTTGGTAAATAAGAATTTGGATACTTCCATCACAAAACAGGAATTAGACGACGTTTACTCAAGTAATCAGCAGCTTTTTATTTTAAAAGAAGACCTCTTAAAAATGAGATATGTGAATGTAAATTCAAAACTATCCAACTTAGAAGAAGTCAAAAAACGGTTCAAGCGTTTTAATTCAGAGGATCAAACACGCTTAGATTCTATATCCATTCAATTCAATTCTTTTTATTTAAAAGATTCAATTTGGATAAAATCCGAACAAGCAATTTCTAAAATTACCCCCTTACAATTAGGTTTTAATAAAGTACTGTTAAAAAAACCAAATTTTATACAGCTCAAAGATTCTTTAGGGTTATATTTGATGCAGATTAATGAAGTTTTAGAACGAGGAAATCAAGCGCCAATGGAGTATGTGTTGCCGACTTTAAAACAAATTATCATTAATAATCGAAAGTTAAAACTCATCAAACAACTAAAAAGTGATATAGTTAATGATGCCATTAAAAACAAAAAATTTGAAATATATAATTAAGTATTACGTACTAGGATTTTGTTTATTCACTACTCTTTTTTCTTTTTCACAAGAAATTATTGAAGAGTCTGTTGAGGTTGAAGCACCGAAGACATCCATGGTTGATACCATTCAACGTGTCAAAATAGATGGTGTTGCTGCTGTGATTGGTGACTTTGTTATTTTAGACTCCGATATCGACAAACAATTTACCCAATTAGAAGCCGGAGGTATTTCGACAGAAGACATTACGCGTTGTCAGCTTTTTGGTAAACTTTTAGAAGATAAACTCTATGTTCATCATGCCATTCAAGATAGTATTGAGATAAATGATGCAGAGGTAAGATCCTATGTCGATCAACAACTAGAAGGATTTGCAGAACAGATCGGTTCTATGGAAAAATTAATTGCTTATTACAAAAAATCATCTGAAAATGAACTCAGAGATGAAATGTTTGAGCTGAATAAAAATGGTAAAATGGCATCGATGATGCAACAAGCAATTATTGAAGAAATTGAAGTTACTCCAGACGAAGTACGTCAGTTTTTTAATAAAATCGCAGAAGATGAACGCCCACAGTTTGGTACTGAAATGCGTGTTGCTCAAATTGTTGTGGTTCCAGAAACAACAAAAGCAGAAGTTGATAAAGTCATCAAACGTTTGAATGAATTCAGAGCTGACGTTATTGATAACGGCGCAAGTTTTACAACCAAGGCTGTTCTTTATACCGAAGATCCTGGATCTAAACGAACAGGTGGAAAATACACACTTAACAGGAAACGTCCTGTAATGGCAAAAGAGTTTAGAGAAGTTGCATTTTCTTTACAAGAAGGAGAGGTTTCTAAACCTTTTAAAACAGATTTTGGTTATCATATCATTCAATTGGAAAAAATTAGAGGTCAAGAATTTGATATTAGACATATTCTATTAATTCCAAAAGTGACACCAACAGCCATCAAAGAAGCAAAAGAAAAACTCGAAAAAGTAAGACAAAGCATCCTCGATGGTGAAATTACATTTGCAGAAGCTGCTAGAGAAGCAAGTGACGAAGAAGAAACTAAGTTTGACGGCGGTCAACTTCGAAATCCTGAAACACAAGACTATAATTTTGAGCTCACTAAAATGGATCCTGAATTATATTCTCAAATACAGAACTTAAAAGACAACGAAGTAAGTCCAGTCCTAAAAGACCAAGATCGAATTCATCCAGTGAAATTTAAGATTTTAACAGTTACTGCTCGTGTCGATGAACATGAGGCTAATTTTGCACAAGATTATTTAAAGATTAAGGCCCTTGCACTTCAAGAAAAACAATTGAATGCGATAGAGAAGTGGCAAGAAGAAAAAATTATGGATACTTATATTAAAATTAATGGGGAGTTACGTAGCTGTGATTTTAATAGTAACTGGTTCAAAATCAACTAAGCCATGTCAGATGTTGCATCTTTAAAACAACTCCTCAAGAAGTACGAGACTTTAAAACAAGAAATCTCTAAAGTCATTGTAGGTCAAGATGCGGTCATTGAACAAATTCTAATCTCCATATTTTCTGGTGGGCACTCCTTGTTAGTTGGTGTCCCTGGACTGGCAAAGACCCTAATGGTAAATACAATTGCCAAGGCACTAGGCTTGGATTTTAAACGGATTCAATTTACTCCAGACCTTATGCCGAGTGATATCTTGGGAAGTGAGATTTTAGACACCGATCGTCAATTTAAATTCATTAAAGGTCCTATATTTTCAAACATTATATTAGCCGATGAAATCAATAGAACCCCGCCAAAAACACAAGCAGCACTTTTAGAAGCTATGCAAGAGCGTTCGGTTACTATTGCAGGACATCATTATAAATTGAACACTCCCTATTTTGTATTGGCTACTCAAAACCCGATTGAGCAAGAAGGTACCTATCCGTTACCTGAAGCACAATTGGATCGGTTCATGTTCTCAATCAACCTGACGTATCCAAGTTTTGAAGAAGAAGTGCAAGTAGTAAAGTTGACAACTGTAAGCACAACGTCGGAAGTTGAAGTGGTTTTTTCTGCAAGCGAAATCATAGATTTTCAAGCACTTATTCGCAAAATTCCAGTGCCTGATAACGTCATTGAATATGCGGTTAAAATGGTTGGTAAAACGCGTCCAGATGCTACGTCAACAATTCCAATAATTAAACAATATGTCGATTGGGGTGCAGGTCCAAGAGCTTCTCAAAATCTAATTTTAGCCGCCAAAACCTATGCGGTAATTAACGGTAAACTTTCGCCAGATATCGAAGATGTTCAGGCCGTTGCAGTTAGTATTCTTCGTCACAGAATTATCAAGAATTATAAGGCGGAAGCCGATGGTGTTTCGGTAGAATCCATTATTGAAAATTTATTTTAATTCCGTTTTAGTCATTTTATCACAACTTTTAAACTGAAATTCTAATAATAATTTAATTTATTAAAGTAAAATTTACTTTTAATTGAATTATAGTTATTTAGGTTTCTTATTGCCTATTTAATTGAATATAATTTTATTTAATTCGTACTTTTACGAACGATTATTACCAAATAAAATTATTCAGATTATGGCTTTCGATATAAATGTTATTAAAGAAGTGTACCGTCAAATGCCGGGACGCATTGAAAAAGCACGTCAACTTGTTGGGCGTCCGCTAACCTTATCAGAAAAAATACTTTACAGTCACCTTTGGGACGACACTGCTGCAAAAGCATATGAGCGTGGTAAAGATTATGTTGACTTTGCACCCGACAGAATTGCTTGTCAGGATGCGACAGCTCAAATGGCATTATTACAGTTTATGCAAGCCGGGAAAAAGCAAGTAGCAGTTCCTACAACAGTGCATTGTGATCACTTGATCCAGGCCAAAGTTGGAGCGACTAAAGATTTACAATTTGCATTAAATAATAGTAATGAAGTATTTAATTTCTTAGAATCAGTATCGAATAAATATGGTATTGGATTTTGGAAGCCTGGTGCTGGAATTATTCATCAAGTGGTACTCGAAAATTATGCCTTCCCGGGTGGGATGATGATTGGAACAGATTCACATACCGTGAATGCTGGAGGACTGGGAATGATTGCTATTGGAGTTGGTGGTGCAGATGCTGTGGATGTGATGGCAGGCATGGCTTGGGAGCTTAAATTCCCTAAACTTATTGGAGTCAAATTAACAGGAAATCTTTCAGGTTGGACCGCACCAAAAGACGTTATTCTCAAGGTTGCAGGAATCTTAACAGCAAAGGGGGGAACAGGAGCTATTGTAGAATACTTTGGACCTGGAGCAACTTCTATGTCTTGTACAGGAAAAGGAACTATTTGTAATATGGGTGCCGAAATTGGTGCCACAACTTCTACTTTTGGTTATGATGAATCAATGGAGCGTTACTTGCGTTCTACAGATAGAAATGATGTAGCTGATGCTGCCAATCAAGTAAAAGATTCGTTAACAGCCGATCCGGAAGTATATGCATCTCCAGAAGATTATTTTGATGAATTAATTGAGATTGATTTATCGACTTTAATGCCACATATCAACGGGCCTTTTACGCCAGATTTAGCAACGGAAGTAGGAACTATGACCGACAAAGCAAAAGCAAACGATTGGCCTTTAAAAGTAGAGTGGGGCTTGATTGGATCTTGTACCAATTCATCGTACGAAGATTTATCGCGTGCGGCTTCCATCGCACAACAAGCATTGGATAAAGGCTTGGTTACCAAAGCAGAATTTGGAATTAATCCGGGTTCTGAACAGGTACGATATACAGCAGAACGTGATGGAATTTTAGAGGTATTTGAAAATCTAGATGCTAAGATATTCACTAACGCTTGTGGTCCTTGTATTGGGCAATGGGGACGTTATGAAGACCCTAAAAATGCTCCCAAAAATAGTATTGTTCACTCCTTTAACAGAAACTTTGCTAAACGGGCTGATGGAAATCCAAATACCCATGCGTTTGTAGCATCACCAGAAATGGTTGCTGCAATTGCGATTTCTGGCCGCTTAGACTTTAATCCATTAACAGATTCACTTATAAATAAAGATGGCGATAAAGTCATGTTAGATGAACCCACAGGACACGAGTTGCCAGAACAAGGCTTTGCTGTGGAAGATGCGGGCTATTTAGCACCTGAAGAAGATGGCAGTCATGTGAAAGTTGAGGTTGCTGCAGATTCTGAACGTCTAGAACTTTTAACCCCTTTTGAGCCAATTGGAAATACAATTCAAGGTGCCAAACTATTAATTAAAGCACACGGAAAATGTACCACTGACCATATCTCTATGGCAGGACCATGGTTGCGTTACAGAGGACATTTAGATAATATTTCAAACAACTGTTTGATTGGTGCTGTAAATGCGTTTAATATGCAAACAAACTTTGTAAAAAATCAACTTACAGGGGATTATGATGCGGTACCTAAAACCCAACGTGAATACAAGTCCAAAGGTATTCATACCATTGTTGTTGGCGATCATAATTATGGTGAAGGATCTTCAAGAGAACATGCGGCGATGGAGCCACGTCATTTGGGAGTAGTTGCGGTCATTGTAAAATCATTTGCACGTATCCATGAAACAAACCTTAAAAAACAAGGAATGTTAGGATTGACTTTTGCGACGGAATCAGATTATGATTTAATTCAAGAAGATGATACCTTTAATTTTGTGGACTTGAATGCATTTGCACCAGGGAAACACCTTACTATTGAAGCGGTTCATGCCGATGGTTCTAAGGATATCATTATTGCAAACCATACCTATAACGATTCTCAAATTGAATGGTATAATGAAGGGTCTGCTTTGAACCTTATCAAAAAACAAAACGCCTAAGGAGTGAACTCACTCACCTTTGTATTCCGGAAAGTTATACTAAGTAGGCAAGTCTTTATAGATTCACTCGAAGTGACATCCAAACCGTTTGTCAGTTCGAGTGTTTTTTGTTATGAAACTTCTTTGTGAAAAATTCCGTTAGAAATAAATTACAAAGAATCATAGTGTATGCGTAAATACTATCTTCTACAGGAATTGTAACCATACGGATGCCTAAGTTTTCGGCATTGTTGTACCACACCACTTGATTGTCAATAAAACTACCGGTTAAGATGCCATTTACAATAAAAAATGGAATCAGCATTACTAAAAAAGTCAAGAAAAAATGTTGAAGCAATTTGGTGTTATATTTATAAACAAGCACGGTTAACGGAATTGCCAAGCTAAAATTAATCAGCGTGTACCACTTATCATAATTACCAACAATGAGAATAAATAACAGCGTTATAAGTCCAAAACTAATCGCTTTAGTGGCTGCTTTGCTAAGTTTTAAATTCGGAAAATAGAGAAGGAGTGCATAATGCGTAAATACACAAGCAAAGGGAATACAGATAAAAAACAACCATTCTTCAAGAGGAAGACTTAAAAATTTGGGGCCTAAAAAATAGGTCTCATTAAACCCCCAGATTTCATGCCTTGTAAAAATTACATCCCACGGAATAAAAATTACCATCGTTAGAACGATTGAAATAAAGACCCAGAGGAATCGTTTGTGGAGTTGTAATCTTGGATGAAAACTATATAGAAACGGCACCGAAATAGACCCTAAGTTTAATAAAAGATAGAGTGTATTCATGTTTTACCGTTTAAAGTATTTGAACGGTACAAATAACATTCCAAAACATTCGCCATCGCTTTTCCCAAGATGTTTGTGATGTATTTTGTGTGCACGTCTCAGCCCTTTTGCATACCAATTGTTGGCATTTCGAAATAATTTAAAGCGTTGATGAATAAAAATATCGTGTACAATAAAGTAGGTCGCTCCATACGCCATAATTCCTAAGCCAATCGGAAGTCCTGCCCAAAATCCTTCGTAACTCCAAAAGTAAAAACAGGTCATACTAACCACTGCATAGAAAATAAAAAAGGCATCATTGCGTTCAAACCAACTTTTGTGATCTTTGTGATGGTGATCTTTGTGTAGGCTCCATAAAAATCCATGCATGACGTATTTATGTGTAAACCACGCCATAAATTCCATGGTTGAAAAGGTTCCTAAAAAAACGAGTATCCATAAAAATGTGTTCATAATAGCGGTTATAATAGATTGAGTTGGTATTTGACATAACTGCGGGTGAGCAGTTCTACTTTTTTATAATCAGGGACTCGAATACGGGTACTTTTAATTTCGAGCGCAGGGGTTGTTTTTAGTTTTACAAGAAGTTGATTATAGTAACGATACGCCATAAAAACGCCAAACTTTGCTTCTAAAGGGAGTTGTTTAATTCCTTGCAATCCTTCTGCAAAATCTTTTTCTATATCGTCAATAATAGCCTTTTTAGAGATTTCATCTAAGTTATTCAAATCCGTATTAGGGAAATAGGTTCGGTTTAATTCGTCGTGATCGGCTTTTAAATCTCTGAGGAAATTTACTTTTTGAAATGCAGACCCCAAAGCCATTGCTGTTTCTTTAAGCTTCTCATACTTTTGATGGTCTCCTTTTACAAATACTTTTAAGCACATAAGGCCAACCACATCAGCCGAGCCGTAAATGTAATTTTTATACTCTTCTTCAGTGTGATAGACCGTTTTGTGTAGATCTTGACGCATTGAATTCATAAACGCATCAACCATCTCTTTGTCAATATTATAGTTGTGATAGGTTTCTTGAAATGAATTTAGGATTGGGTTCAAACTTATTTTATTAATGAGCGCCGCTTCTAAATCCGTTTCAAATTGAATAAACAATGCTTCTTTATCGTAATCATGAAATGAATCTACAATTTCATCAGCAAGGCGTACAAAACCGTAAATATTATAAATATCCTGTCGAATCGAATTAGACAGCATTTTTGTAGCCATCGAAAACGAGGTGCTATAGGTTTGTGTGATAATTCGACTACAGTCTTTTGATACAGTATCAAATATGGACTTCATAAACTATTTTTTTTATTTTTTTAAACGAAGCTGCTTAACTTTTATTCAGCATCTTTTGAATAAGTTCTGAGGTTAGTTTTCCGGAGATTAGAGAAGGGGGCACTCCTGGTCCTGGAACAGTTAATTGTCCTGTGAAAAATAAATTTTTTACTTTGTTACTTTTTAGTTTTGGTCTCAAAAAGGCCGTTTGTAATAATGTCATTGCCATTCCATAAGCATTTCCTTTGTACGAGTTGTATTCCGATTTAAAATCTTCAACACAAAAGGAATCCTTAAATATAATATTATTTTGAATTGATTGCTTTGTTTTTTCTTCAAATCTTTCAATTATTTTTCCTAAATAGCGGCTTCTAAGTTCGGGAGTGTCCTCAATATTTGGAGCAATAGGCATCAAAATAAACAATGCTTCACAACCTTTTGGTGCCATGGAAGGGTCTGTTTTTGAAGGTACATTGGCATAAAATAAAGGATGGCTTGGCCATTTTGGGTCGTCATAGATCTCTTCGGCATGTTTCTCAAAATCGGCATCAAAAAACAAGTTGTGATGTTCTGTGTTTTTCAGTTTTTTATCTAATCCTATATAAAACAACAAGGAGGAAGGAGCAAATACTTTTTTATCCCAGTACGCTTCTGAATGTTGTCTGTACTCTGAGTCTAACAAGGTTTCGGAGTGGTGATAATCCGCTCCACTCAAAACAATGTCAGATTCTATAAATACATTTTTAGTAACAATTCCATTTACAATGCCTTTTTCAACTACAATTTTATCCACTGGGTGGTTGGTGTGTATTTGCACACCTAACTCAATAGCTAAGGCTTCCATTCCTTTGATTATTTCATACATGCCACCTCTTGGATGCCAAGTTCCTAAACCAAAATCGGCATAATTCATAAAACTAAAAAACGAAGGCGTTTTACTCGGTTTGGCTCCTAAAAATAGGGAGGGAAATTCAAGTGTTGAAATCAACTTTGGATTGCTAAAGTTTTTTCGAACTTCATGACTGATGGTTTTAAAAAACTGATCTAAACGGGCGACGGTATCTTTAGAAACTAATTCTAAGGGGGATACTCCAGGTGCGTTGTACAGAATTTTGTTGACAGCTATGCCGTAATTATTTTGGGCTTTATCAATGAATTTTTTCAGTTTGCGACCACTTCCTTTTTCAATGCGTTCAAATTCCATACAAATTTTATCCATGGAGTCGCCGATGGTAATAATTTCGTCATCAAAAAATATTTTATAAGCGGGATTTAGTTTATCAATATGATAATAGTCAGACGTCTTTTTGCCAAAATCAGAGAAAAATCGATCAAAAACGTCCGGCATCCAATACCAGGAAGGACCAATATCAAAAGTAAACCCCTCTTTTTTTAGTTGGCGTGCACGTCCGCCTACTGTTGTATTTTTTTCGTAGATAGACACTGTGTGCCCCGCTTGTGCTAGATAGCAAGCTGCAGATAAGGATGAAAATCCAGAACCAATAATTTGTATTGTCTTTTTCATAGAGTTTATAAAAATAAGCAAAAGCCAATACAGTAAGGATGTGTCTAAGGATTTTTTACAAATCTTTAACTAATTTTTTTATGGAGTCATAGATCTTCATTTGTTTTGGAGTTTTTTTAGATTTGGAATCTTTAAAACGTGGTCCAATTAACCGTACCGAATTGGTGGTGTTTTCAATCACCTCAGAGTAGAGTTTTGTCAAGTAATTTTCCACATCCTCTGGATAGGGTTTAATAGTGAAATACGAAATGTATGTAACATCGTCATAGAGAGCATTGATTAGATTGAGGTCTTCAATCGGAACATTTTCTCCCAAATAAATTGTATGATATCCACGGCTAAGAAGTTCATAGTTGATAAACAACAATCCAATATCGTGAACTTCATTGAGTGGTAAAAACAATACAAATGTTTTTGTATCTGGTTTTGGGTTTGCACTTTGTAAACGCTCAATATGAATTAATACTTTTTGTCGGATATGAGTAAATAAAAAATGCTCATGTGACGGGGTGATTGTAAGTGTTTGCCATAAAAAACCGATGTCTTGTATGATAGGAATGAAGAGTTCGTAAAAAATTTCTCGAAAACTTTTTTCTTCTAACAAGCGGTTATAGGTGTTATAAAAAAGTGCTTGATCAAAATTTAACATTGCCAGTTTAATGGCATTAAAGGCATGTGACTCCGTATTACCTTGGTATGAAATTTCTTTTACCTTTGAAGAAATTTGAAATTCATCAAGTGCCGCAATTTTAGAAACTTTATACCCATTACTGTTTAAGAAACTAATGTTCATTAATTTCTGTAAGCTTCTTAGGTTGTAAGTTCTAATATTTGTGTTTGTTCGTTCTGGCTCGAGAAGATTCTAACGTTTTTCCCATATACGAATATGGTATGGGCTTTAATTCCAGAAAGATTTTCTAAGTCCTTTATACTAAAGGAGGTTTTGATAGTGTTCATGTTTTCATAAGATTTGGGTCAACTAAATTAACTCAAAAATTAGTATAAACAAAATATTGAACTTAAATAATCAAAAAGTGCGCACGAGAAGACTCGAACTTCCACGGGAATAATTCCCACTAGCCCCTCAAGCTAGCGCGTCTACCAATTCCGCCACGTGCGCATTATGAATGTTAAAGGTAAAAAAAAAGTTAAGAATAAACTTAACTTTTTCAGTGACCTGGCTGGGGCTCGAACCCAGGACCCTCTCCTTAAAAGGGAGATGCTCTACCAACTGAGCTACCAGGTCTCACATTTCTTCTCAATGCGGCTGCAAATATAAAGGGTTTAATTAATTATACAATGCTTTTTCAGAATATTTTTCGTTTTTTTGTTCTAGCTAATTTAAGAGGAGGTATAATCAAATTTTGATAGAAGTATGATCGTTGTTTTGCTAGGATATATGGGGTGCGGTAAGTCCACTGTTGGACAGATACTTGCAAAAAATTTAAAAACTAATTTTTTAGATTTGGACGATTATATTGAACAAAAACAAAACACTTCAATTTCTGAAATTTTTAATACTAAAGGTGAATTGTTTTTTAGAACAATAGAGTCCGATGCCGTTAAACAACTGTGTCATAATTCCGACTCCTTAGTGCTTGCATTGGGTGGCGGTACGCCTTGCTATTCCGATACCATGCAATTTTTGGTAAATCACCCAAATGTGAAGACCGTTTTTTTAAATCTTTCAATCAAAAACTTATCAGATCGTCTGATTCATGAAAAAGCAAAACGCCCTTTGATTGCTAATTTAAATGATGCAGACATTCCAGAGTTTATTGCTAAACATTTATTTGAACGTTCGTTTTATTACAATCAAGCCGAACTCATAATTCAAACAGACAACCTAAGTGTTTCTGAAATTACAGCAATGATCAAAACTAAATTAATCTAAAACTACTTTTGTTTTTCTTCCTGAAAAGATTACGGAAACATGTTCATGAATAGAGGTCGATAAAGAAATGCCTTTAAAATCTGCCTTGACGGGATACTTCTTATGATTCCGATTGACAAGTACTGCTGTTTTAAACTGTTTTAAAGGAACATCCAAAAAATGTTTGACCCCGTATATTAAGGTCGTACCAGAATTTAATACATCATCTACGAGCACTAATGATTTATTAGTGTAGGCATCTTTTGTAAGCGAAGTGGTTATAGGGCTTGTTGGATTTTTTTTATCAATAACTACTTTACAAAGAATAGGGTTGATGTCACAGATTTCAACTAAGACAGCTTTTAGTTTTTTAGCAAACAAGTAACCATTTGATTCAATACCAGCAAGTATGACTTCTTGTTCTTCAACATTCGATTCATAAATCTGATAAGCAATTCGTTTTATCTTGTGGTTTATTTCATCGTGATTTAAAATGCAATTTTCTGTTAAGCCCATAGTGTTTATTTGTTCAAAGATAAAAAACTGTTTTTATTCTTTATTGGTTTCATTTTTATTTTCATCACTTAATAAATACGAATCAATTTCTCGGCGGTCTTTTTTAGTTGGACGCCCTTCGCCTTTTTGACGGTAATAATCTTTTGAATATTTTAATAATTCTTGGGCTTCAAACTCAGATTTTGGCGTGGTGTCCGTTCTGTAGATATCAACCAGTTTTGCTCCCACACGACTGGGTGGAATGTCTAAAACGGTCAATTGATAGTTCATTTGATTCAAGCGTACCACTATTTTGTCCATTGGATAGACCTCTCTACTGGGCTTTACAATGGCATCATTTACTCTGATATGTCCTTTTTTACAAGCCGTTGTGGCAATATTACGGGTTTTGAAATAACGAACACACCACAAATATTTATCGATTCTCATAAAATGCTTAAAACATCGTTAATGTACTATACAAAAATAGTATAATATTGTATCTTGCGAAACTAAATGTGAACATATGAACTATAAATATAACATACTATTTATCTGCTCCTTGATTATTTCAATAATATCATGCAGTCCTGATGATGAGGGTACAATTGTATCTGTGCCCGAAAATGACCGTACAGAACAGCAAGTTATAGACAAAGATTCACTTTTGGGCTACCTCAACTCTCATTATTATAATTCTACAGAAGTCAATGCGTTGGCAAATCCTACCATATCAGATGTGGTAATTACTGAGTTACTTGAAGGCGAAACACTGCCTTCTGATGCGACGCTTTTAATGTCGGCTGTGGAGACCAAAACAACAACTTATGAAGACGTTGAATACGACTATTATATTTTAAAAATCAATCAAGGAACAACAACTGCCCAGTCTCCTCGTTTCTGTGACAAAGTACGTGTCAAGTATGCAGGATCTCTTTTGGATGGAGAAGAATTTGAAGTAAAATCAACGCCTACCGATTTTGATTTGGCCGGATTAATTCCAGGTTGGAGTCGCGTCATGCCAGAGTTTAACGTGGGTACTTTTACATCCAATTCAGATGGAACGGTCTCCTACGAAGGATATGGAATGGGTGTTATGTTTTTACCTTCCGGTTTAGGGTATTATGCACTCTATCAAACTTCAATTCCGTCGTATTCTAATTTAGTTTTTAAGTTTGAGTTGTTACAAACAGAAACTACCGATCACGATTCAGATAATATCCCAACCTATATGGAGGTTATTGAAGCTGATTATGATTTATATGGTAAAGATACAGATGGAGATTTAGTGGTTGATTTTGTAGATGCTGATGATGATGGCGATGGAACAGCCACTTCTGATGAGGTTGGTGTAGAAGTTTATATAGCAGACACAAGAGTTGATCTTCAAGCAATTCTAGATGCACTTGTATTGGACTCTAATCAGCTGATATCTCCAATTAAGCAACGATCCAATCGGAATGATTATACCGCAAATGTTGTCACAATTTTAGATAATAACGACAATGGAATTCCTAATTATTTAGATGATACAGAATCCGAAAGAATAGAATAAAAAAAGTTATAGCATAAAAAAAGAGTCGCAATTGCGACTCTTTTTTGGTTTAAACAATTATGTGATTTGCTTACTTTCGTTTCATAACTTTCAATGCTTTCGCAACAATAGTATCGCTATTAAGACCGTATTTTTCCATGAGTTGAGCAGGGGTTCCAGACTCTCCAAACGTGTCATTAGTTGCGACAAACTCTTGAGGTGTTGGATGGTGAAGTGCTAAGACTCGCGCCACACTTTCTCCCAAACCTCCAAGATGGTTGTGCTCTTCAGCAGTTACAATACAGCCTGTTTTTGCAACAGAATCAAGGATCGCTTTATCATCCAAAGGTTTAATGGTGTGAATATTGATAACCTCTGCAGAAATTCCTTGTGCATGCAATACTTTGGCAGCTTCAAGTGCTTCCCAAACAAGATGACCTGTCGCAACAATAGTTACATCCGATCCTTCTTGAAGTTGAATGGCTTTCCCAATTTCAAAGACTTGATCTTCTGGGGTGAATACAGGAACTGCTGGCCTTCCAAATCTTAAATATACAGGCCCTTCATGATCTGCAATGGCAATCGTAGCTGCCTTGGTTTGGTTGTAATCACACGTATTAATAACGACCATACCCGGGAGCATTTTCATCAATCCAATATCTTCCAAAATTTGGTGCGTAGCCCCATCTTCTCCTAAAGTTAATCCAGCGTGAGATGCACAAATTTTTACATTCTTATCAGAATAGGCAATCGACTGTCTGATTTGATCGTAAACACGTCCCGTAGAAAAATTAGCAAAGGTACCTGTAAAAGGAATTTTACCGCCAATAGTCAAGCCAGCAGCAATAGACATCATGTTGGCTTCGGCAATTCCAATTTGAAAAAAACGTTCTGGGTTTTCTTCAATAAATTGATTCATTTTTAGAGATCCAATCAAATCTGCACAAAGTGCTACGACATTTGGGTTGGTTCTTCCGAGTTCTGTAAGACCAGCTCCAAAACCACTTCTTGTATCTTTTTTTTCTGTAAATGTATAAGTTTTCATTCTCTATTGGTTTTGAATTTAATAATCTCCTAAAGTTTCTGGATTCTGATTTAAAGCCGATTCTAACTGCGCGTCATTTGGTGCCTTTCCGTGCCATGCATGGGTGTGCATCATGAAATCAACCCCATTACCCATCATGGTTTTTAAGAGAACACAAACGGGTTTTCCTTTACCAGTAGCCGCCTTAGCTGTAGCCATCCCTTCTAATATCGATTCAATATCGTTTCCATTTTCAATTTCAATAACCGTCCAGTCAAACGCTTCAAACTTCCCTTTAATACTTCCCATAGGAAGTACATCATCAGTAGCTCCGTCAATTTGTTTGCCGTTTAAATCTATGGTTGCAATTATATTGTCCACATTTTTTGCAGAAGCATACATGATCGCTTCCCAATTTTGACCCTCTTGTAATTCGCCATCGCCGTGAAGACTGTAGATCAAATGTGAATCCTTATTTAATTTTTTTGTTTGTGCCGCACCGATCGCAACTGAAAGTCCTTGTCCTAATGAACCAGAAGCAATTCGAACTCCAGGAAGCCCTTCATGTGTAGTGGGGTGTCCTTGTAATCTAGAGTTTAACAATCTAAATGTGTTCAGTTCTTCCACTGGAAAATACCCAGAATGTGCCAATACGCTGTAAAAAACAGGAGAGATATGACCATTTGATAGGAAAAATAAATCCTCGTCAATCCCATCCATATCAAAACCTTCTTTACGATGCATAATGTTGGTATAAAGTGCCACTAGAAATTCGGTACACCCTAAGGATCCGCCCGGATGACCAGAGTTTACTTTGTGAACCATCCGTAAAATATCTCTACGAACTTGGGTTGTTAAATCCTGTAAATTTTTGTTTGACATTGACTAGGTTTTAGATGTTAAAAAAATGATTTTCAAATATAATTTTAATTTTAAATAGATAGAGTATTTAATCTTGTATTTTTTACAATTTAACTAACAATTTATAAAAAGAATCAACGAGTGTTTAAATGTGTAATTTATTTTCTACTTTTACACTTATTTTTTGAAAAATTTCCATGCTAAAATTTATAAGACTGCAAGAATATAAAGTAATGATTTACAGGTTGTTACTTGTTTATTTTTTTTATACCGTAAGCCGTTTTTTATTCTTTATTTATAATTATTCATATTTAGAAATTGATTCCATATCTGAGTATTTAAGACTGAGTTATCACGGAATTGCGTTTGATACGACTGCAATTTTTTATTTAAATAGTTTGTTTGTGTTGTTGTCAATGTTTCCTCTTCTGATTAATACACGAAAAGGCTATCAGAAATTATTATTTTTTGTTTACTTCCTTACAAACTTGATAGGGATGGCCTTAAACTTTGTAGATTTAATTTATTATAAATTCAATTATAGTAGAACTACAGTTTCAGAATGGGATGTCATCAAACATGAAAGCAATCTCCTTCAGATGTTTGGTCGTTTTGCCGTCAGTTATTGGCATGTTTTTTTATTATTTTTTCTTGTGACCGCTTTATGGATATTCCTTTATAAAAAAGTGAAAGTACACACAAAACCTTATGCGAAGGGCCTATTTGCTTATTTCCTTTCATCAGTGGTTTGCTTTCTTACCATGGCAACCCTTATGGTCGGTGGGATCCGAGGGGATTTTAAGTACAGTACACGTCCCATAAATTTAGTGGATGCAAATAGATATGTTTCTAAAATTCAACATGCAGACTTTGTTTTAAACACCCCTTTTGCCATTATCAGAACTTTTAATAAAGTAACATTTAAAAAAGTAGCTTATGATTTACCTAAATCAGTTGTTGACAGCTTAGCTCAACCAATTAAAACGTATCAGAAAACCGTTCAAAAGCCTCCAAATGTTGTGGTCTTTATTACCGAAAGTTATAGTAGAGAATACATGGGTGCTTTTAATGATCCCTCAGTAATCAAAGATTATGTAAGCTACACCCCATTTTTAGATTCTTTGGCAACAAAAAGTTTGATATTTAACAATGCATATGCAAATGGAAGAAAATCCATCCACGGAATGTCTTCTGTATTGGCAGGAATTCCTTCTTTTAAAGATGCCTATACATCGTCCCCTTATGCCAATCAAGATATAGAATCGGTTGTTTCTATTTTAAATAACGAAGGCTATGACACCTCCTTTTTCCACGGAGCTCCCAATGGTTCTATGGGCTTTTTAGGATTTTCAAACATTCTAGGATTCGATCACTATTATGGTAAAAAAGAATTCAATAACGATCTTTTGTTTGATGGAGTTTGGGGAATCTGGGACGCACCATTTTTTCAGTACACCAAAGAAGTTTTAGATACCAAAACAACGCCTTTTTTCTCTACAATTTTTACAGTCACTTCACACGAACCTTACATTATCCCTAAAGAATATGAAGGGGTATTTCCAAAGGGAACACTGCCAATGCATCAATGTGTAGGTTATACAGATTTTGCTTATAAACAATTTTTTGAAGCTGCCAAAAAGGAACCTTGGTTCGAAAACACCATTTTTATCATTACTGCGGATCATACAAATCAGATCCACTACAAGGAACAGTACTTAAATACCATTAATAGGTATGCCGTTCCTATTTTGATTTATAGTCCCAATGAAGAATATATAGGAGTTAATGAGGAATTGGCGCAACAAATTGATATTTACCCAACCATTTTAGACATGATCGGATACAATAAACCATTTCGAAGTTGGGGACGTAGTTTGGTGAATACCAGTGTTGACCGAATGCCCCCCTATGTCATGAATTTTAACAATCAAAATTATCAATACAGTAAGGGAAATATAATTTGTATCTTTGACGGTGAAAAAGCTATTGGTTTTTATGATATAAATGATTTAAAGTTTGAAAAAAATTTAATAGCAAACCGTACCAAAGAAATGGATGCTGTTGAGTTATCCTGTAAAGCATTTTTAAAAGATTATTTTGATAGAATTATTGATAGAAATTTATAGTTAAAATTTAATTGCGATGAAAAAAAAATTAGGCCTCTTTATTTTAAGTGTTATTGTAATAGGTGTTTCAAAATATGTATATGATGTTCACTTCAACTATAATTTTAAAGAAATTTCAGAAAACAAGGTTTATAAATCAGGAGTTATTCCACCTGAAAAAATAGCCTCATATATTCAAGATTATCAGATTAACAGTGTCATTGATTTACGTTTTCCTCATACTACTGACAAGGTAAATAATCCTGAAATCCCTCAAGAACTCACTGCCGAAAAAGAAGCAGTTGAAAAGCTAGAGGGGGTAACCTATTTTAATTTAGGAACAGATCAAGTACCCACGCAAGAAACGGTCGATAAATTCCTTCATATAATGGACGATCCTTCTAATTATCCTGTACTGCTTCATTGCTATCATGGTGTAGGACGTGCACAATTATTTTCTGCCATATATAGAATAGAATATGAGGGTTGGAGTAATCAAGACGCTCGCGAAAAAACGCGCATTCTTCTAAAAGGAAGTTCGTTTGATGATGGCGCTCCAAAAGGGGAGTATCTGATCAACTACACCCCACGGTCCAAAAAATAAGAGCGTACAGAAATTTTGTATTTGGGATATAAAAACAGTTTTTATGTTCTGAAAAATGACTATTAACTATGTAATTTAAGAGTTTGAAATTTGATTTACTAAAAAAAGACCCGAATACAAAGGCGCGTGCAGCAACAATCACAACAGATCATGGAGTCATTGAAACCCCTATTTTTATGCCTGTAGGTACTGTAGGAACTGTGAAAGGTGTGCATCAACGAGAACTCAAAAATGACATCAATCCCGATGTCATTTTAGCAAATACTTACCATTTATTTCTGCGTCCTCAAATTGATATTTTAGAAAAAGCGGGAGGGCTTCACAAATTCATGAATTGGGATCGTAATATTCTAACGGATTCTGGAGGGTATCAAGTATATTCACTTTCTGCCAATCGAAAAATTAAAGAAGAAGGCGTTAAATTTAAAAGCCATATTGATGGCAGTATGCATACATTTACTCCAGAAAATGTGATGGAAATTCAGCGCAGTATTGGAGCGGATATCATCATGGCTTTTGACGAATGTACTCCTTATCCTTGTGATTATAATTATGCAAAACGATCCATGCATATGACACATCGTTGGTTGGATCGCTGTATAAATCACCTTGACAAAACACCTCTCAAATATGATTTTAATCAAGCATTTTTTCCAATTGTTCAAGGAAGTACTTATAAAGATTTAAGACGTCAGTCTGCGGAATATATTGCAAATTCTGGCGCAGTTGGAAATGCTATTGGTGGACTTTCCGTGGGAGAGCCTGCCGAAGAAATGTATGCAATGACGGATGTTGTTTGTGAAATTCTTCCAGAAGATAAACCACGTTACCTAATGGGGGTAGGAACCCCAATTAATATCTTAGAAAACATCGCTTTAGGAGTCGATATGTTTGATTGTGTCATGCCAACACGTAATGCTAGAAATGGAATGTTGTTTACAGCTCATGGCTCTATAAATATTAAAAATCTAAAATGGAAAGATGATTTTTCGCCGATTGATCCTATGGGAATTACATTTGTAGATATAGAGTATTCTAAAGCCTATTTAAAACATTTATTCACTGTTAACGAATTATTAGGAAAACAAATCGCTACAATTCATAACTTAGGCTTCTATTTATGGCTTACTCGTGAAGCGCGAAAACATATTATAGCAGGTGATTTTGAAACTTGGAAAACAATGATGGTCAAACAAATGGATAATCGTTTATAGGCATATGAAAATTCTAGATTGGTATATATTAAAGCGGTATTTATTTACATTTTTTATGATGTTATTGCTGTTTATTCCTATTGGGATTACCGTCAACCTTGCTGAAAAAATTGATCGTATTTTAGAAAATGAAGTTCCTTTTGAGGAGGTTGCATCCTATTATTTCGATTTCACAATTTATTTTGCAACCCTTTTATTTCCATTATTTTTATTCCTATCAGTCATTTGGTTTACCTCTAAACTCGCAAACAATACAGAAATTGTAGCTTTTTTAAGTTCAGGAGTCTCTTTTGCACGATTTTTACGCCCTTATTTAATAGGAGCTTCAATAGTTGCCTTTCTTGCATTGATGTTAGGAATGTATTGGGCACCTATAGCTAGTAAAGGCTTTAATGAATTTACTTATAAATATTTAAGCAACAATAAAGTTGTTGAAACCCAACATATTTACCGACAAATCAATGATAACGATTATATTTATGTCAGTAATTTTGATACCAAAGCAAAGCGTGGCAATAACTTCACTCTCGAACACTTTGAAGGCAATAAGTTGGCCTATAAAATTCATGCCTCTGTAATTCGATACGTCGAAAAAGACAGTTCCTATCAATTGACAAATTACAATTTACGAACCATAGGCGAGAATGATGATCAGCTTGAATACAGTCGAAAAAAAGACACTATTTTTAGTTTCGATTTACAGGATTTAACCCCTCCAATGTATGTCGCAGAAACCTTAACCTATGGCGAGTTAATGACCTTTATTGCTCGTGAACAAGAACGCGGGTCTTCTAATATTAATCGCTACAGAGTCGTGCAATATAAAAAATGGAGTTTGCCCGTATCGGTCTTTATACTTACAATTATTGCGGTAGCTGTATCTTCTGTAAAGCGTCGTGGTGGGATGGGCGTTAATTTAGCTTTTGGAGTTGTAATTGCTATGATATACGTATTTTTTGATAAAGTTTTTGGAGTAATGGCAGAGCAATCTGATTTTTCTCCGTTATTGGCCGTTTGGTTTCCAAATATCTTATTTGGAAGTTTAGCAATTTACCTCCTATATAATGCAAAACGATAAACTCAAAAATTATCTGCACCTTCATTTTTTGGTACTCATAGCTGGATTTACTGCTATTTTAGGGGAATTAATTTCAATCGATGCCATTCCTTTAGTTTGGTTTCGGATGTCCATTGCTGGAGTCCTAATGCTTCTGTTTATCAAGTTTAAAAAGAGGTCGCTTAAAGTACCCCTAAAAGCAGTCATCAGATTTTCAATTGCGGGGGTTCTTATTGCCTTGCATTGGATTACTTTTTTTGCCGCCATCAAAGCATCTAATATTTCTATCACTTTAGCAATGTTTTCTACGGGTGCTTTTTTTGCATCCTTAATTGAACCCCTGTTTTACAAACGCAAAATCATTGGCTATGAAATTATATTTGGAGTTATTGTCATAGCTGGAGTTGTCATAATTACACAAACCGAGTTACACTATCTGTTAGGAATTGCACTAGGAATTTCATCTGCGTTATTTGCAACCCTTTTTGCGGTTCTCAATGGTCAATTTGTAAAAAACTATAAAGCCAGTGTTATTTCATTTTATGAATTTGTAAGTGGTGTTTTGTTTATATCAATTTTTATTGCAATAACAGAAGGATTTGATACCTCATATTTTCAGCTAACAGCTTCGGATTGGACCTGTCTCATTATATTAGCATCCATCTGTACTGCCTATGCTTTTATAGCTTCCATTCATGTGATGAAACATATTACTCCTTATACTTTGGTACTGACCTATAATCTAGAGCCCATTTATGGAATTTTGCTGGCAGTTATAATATTTCCACAAACAGAAACCATGCAACCGTTATTTTACCTCGGTGCCGGCCTTATAATATCTACTGTACTTCTTAATGCCGTGTTTAAAAACATCAATAAACCTAAAATCTAACCTTTGAAATCTATTAAAGTTTTATATTTGCATACTAACTAAAAAACTAATCTTGAATTTCTATGGAATATTTAGAATTTGAGTTGCCTATAAAGGAACTAGAAGATCAATTACAAAAATGTCAAATTATTGGAGAGGAAAGTGATGTAGATGTCACTGAAACTTGTATTCAGATTCAAAAGAAACTAGCAATCGCCAAAAAAGATATTTATAAAAACTTAACTCCTTGGCAGCGCGTTCAGTTGTCGAGACATCCTGACAGACCCTATACCTTAGATTATATCAACGCTATTTGTGGAGATTCATTTTTGGAGCTTCACGGGGATCGTAGCTTTAAGGACGATAAAGCTATGATTGGCGGATTGGGGAAAATTGGAGACCAAAGTTTTATGTTTATTGGTCAACAAAAAGGATATAACACTAAAATGCGTCAGTATAGAAACTTTGGAATGGCCAATCCAGAAGGCTACCGGAAAGCTTTGCGCTTGATGAAATCTGCCGAAAAATTTGGGATTCCTGTGGTGTCACTGATAGACACTCCTGGTGCTTATCCTGGATTAGAAGCTGAAGAACGCGGACAAGGGGAAGCCATCGCTCGAAATATTCTTGAAATGACACGTTTAAAAGTTCCAATCATCACCGTCATTATTGGTGAAGGTGCTTCTGGAGGTGCACTCGGAATAGGAGTAGGAGACAAAGTTTTAATGTTAGAAAACACTTGGTACTCTGTGATCTCACCAGAGTCTTGCTCTTCTATTTTATGGAGAAGTTGGGAATATAAAGAACAAGCAGCTGAAGCGTTAAAGCTAACAGCAAAAGATATGAAGCGAATGAAATTGGTGGATGAAATTGTAAAAGAACCCCTTGGTGGTGCTCACAAAGATCGTCAACAAACATTTACAACAGTTTCCAACAAGATTGTGAAATCGTATGAGGAGTTTAAAAACTTATCACCAAAAGAGCTGGTTGATAAACGTATGGAAAAGTACTCTCAAATGGGCGTCTATCAAGATTAAGTTGAAAAACTTCATCTTATAAAAACTAAGTCAAGTGTTTCACTTGACTTTTTTAATGCTTATTAACAATATTTTGAACTTATAAACAGTTGAATTGTTGAGTATCCGTCATCAACATACTACAATTAATCCCTATATTTTAAGTACTTTCGTTACTATATATAAGTAGGATTAAAATAAAATCTCTCAGAGAATTGATTATTAAATATACATGAAGCAGCCAGCACCAGTAAAAGTTTACAAAACCGATAAAAGCTCACTCATTAGCTTGGAGAAAGGGAAAATCCCACCACAGGCCACTGACTTAGAAGAAGTTGTTCTTGGAGCGATGATGATTGATAAAAAAGGAGTTGACGAAGTAATTGATATCCTTAGTACAGATGCTTTTTATAAAGAAGCCAATCGATATATTTTTGAAGCGATTCTTCAATTATTTGAAAATAGTGAACCTGTCGATTTATTGACAGTTTCTACCCAATTACGTAAAAACTCAAAACTCGATTTAATAGGAGGGGATTTCTATCTTATTTCATTAACTCAAAAAGTATCTTCATCAGCTCATATTGAGTTTCATGCACGAATCATTTTACAAAAATTTATTCAGCGTAGTTTAATTAAAATTTCAAATGAAATTATAGAAGATGCCTTTGATGAAACCAAAGATGTTTTTGATTTATTAGACAAGGCCGAATCACGATTGTATGAAGTCACCCAAGGAAATATTAAAAAATCGACCGAAACAGCACAAGATTTAGTATTTCAAGCCAAGAAAAAAATTGAAGAAATTTCTAATAAAGAAGGACTTTCAGGAGTCCCTTCAGGATTTGATAAACTAGACAAGTTAACATCTGGATGGCAAGAAAGTGATTTAATTATCATAGCAGCACGACCTGGTATGGGTAAAACGGCCCTGACTCTGTCGATGGCACGTAATATTGCAGTAACTCAAAGTATTCCTGTTGCCTTCTTTTCATTAGAAATGTCGTCCGTTCAATTAATTACTCGTTTGATTTCTTCCGAAACTGGACTGAATTCAGAAAAATTACGTACTGGGCGTCTCGAAAAACATGAATGGGAGCAATTAAATGTAAAAGTCAAAGCCCTAGAAAAAGCACCTCTATTTATAGATGATACACCTTCCTTATCCATTTTTGATTTAAGAGCCAAAGCACGTCGTTTGGCCTCTCAAAATGGCATCAAACTAATTGTTGTAGATTATTTACAACTTATGACGGCAGGAGGTAGCCAAAAAAGTGGAAATCGTGAACAAGAAATCTCTATGATTTCCCGAAACTTGAAAGCCCTCGCAAAAGAATTAAGCATTCCCGTAATTGCCTTATCGCAATTATCCAGAGCTGTGGAAACTCGTGGTGGAAGCAAGCGTCCGTTGCTATCGGATCTGAGAGAATCCGGAGCGATTGAACAGGATGCAGATATTGTATCGTTTATTTACCGTCCAGAATATTATAAAATTGATGAATGGGATGATGAACAACACACACCTTCTGAAGGCCAAGCAGAATTTATCATTGCTAAACACCGTAATGGTGGGTTAGAGAATATTCGTTTAAAATTCATTGGACATTTAGGGAAGTTTGATAATCTCGATGATTTTGATTCGCCATTTGATACAGAATTTCATTCAAAAATGAATGCGGCTGCCAATGATGACACCTTTAAACAAGAGGATTTTAGAGTCGACCCAAGTGATGCATTTGGAGATTCTGATGATGATACGCCCTATTAAACCCTTTTAAATATTTTTTTGATTATATTTAAGGAATGAAATACTTATTACTGAGTCTTTTTTTAGTACTATCCTTTAAAATTCATGCCTCCTATATTCTTATTCCAATGGATGCTGAGAGTCAAAAAAATCATTTGAAAGCCTACGGAATTACGTATTGGACCTTAAATAAACAAGAAAATGTCAAATGGCTACTCAATTATAGAGGTGGCTCTTTTTTGTTGCCATACATAGACACTATCGAAAAAGAATGCCTTATCCGAGGGGTATCTTACGAACTCATTAGTGATGCCGAAACCCAAGCTATTCTTCAAGAAATTAGCAGTCCGAATAAAAACATGGAAGCTGTGATCCTTGAAAAAGCCCCTAAAATTGCAGTCTATTCCCCTAGTGGTAAACAACCTTGGGATGATGCTGTAACCATGGTTTTAACCTATGCAGAAATTCCTTACGAACTTATTTATGACACTGAAGTTTTGAATGATGCTTTGTTACTTTATGACTGGTTGCACCTCCATCATGAGGATTTTACAGGGCAATATGGTAAATTTTACAGAGCTTACAGAAATGCAGCATGGTATATTGAACAACAAAAAACCGCTGAAAAACTTGCAAGCAGTTTAGGGTATAATAAGGTGTCTAAAGAAAAATTAGCAGTGGCTCAAAAAATTAGAGAATACGTATTGGGTGGGGGGTTTATGTTTGCCATGTGTAGTGCAACAGATACCTTTGATATTGCTTTGGCCGCTGAATCACTTGATATATGTGAGCCGATGTTTGACGGAGATGGCAGCACTCCTAATTATCAGGCTCAATTGGATTATTCTAAAACCTTTGCTTTTAAAGATTTTATTTTGGAACGCGACCCAAAAGTCTATGAATTTTCAAGCATCGATATGACTCAAAGACGTCAAATTCCAAAAGAGTTAGATTACTTTTCGCTTATGGAATATTCTGCGAAATGGGATCCCATTCCAACCATGCTCAATCAAAACCATACAGCGCTAGTGAAAGGATTTATGGGACAAACCACGTCCTATTCTAGAGATCAAATCAAATCAAATGTACTTGTCATGGGTGAAAATAAATCTAATGGAGAAGCGCGTTACATCCATGGAATTAAAGGAAAAGGATTTTTTACGTTCTACGGTGGTCACGATCCTGAAGATTATACGCATAGAGTAGGAGACCCTAAAACCGAATTAGACTTGCACCCGACCTCACCTGGTTATAGACTTATTTTAAACAATGTTTTA